>JAEEGK010002579.1_pt1 | contig 45437 bp, 49 predicted proteins | sample 8958771 | NCBI WGS metagenome assembly JAEEGK01 (sample SAMN16246547, study PRJNA631951) | gut metagenome | biome: gut microbiome; feature: rumen; material: SC-attached | host: Bos | place: Iran: Karaj | collected 2018-10
TTTCCAATAGTTCATGGTACAAATGTTGAAGATGGAACATTACAAGGGTATTTAAAAATGTTTAATTTGCCATATGTGGGATGTGATGTTATATCATCTGCAGTAGGTATGGATAAGTATGTATGTAAATGTGTTTTAAAAGATAATGACATACCAGTACTAGATTGTAAATGTGTAAGTATAAAAGAATATAATGATAATTCTGATAAGATAATTAAGGAAGTTGAAAAAAGATTTGATTATCCAATTATAATCAAACCCATTAATCTTGGATCTAGTGTAGGTATAAGTATTGCTAAGAATAAAAAGGAATTAGTAGAATCTATTGAAAATGCTTTTACTTACTCTCAAAAAATATTGTTTGAAAGGGCGATAAAAAACTTAAAAGAAATAAATTGTTCTGTTGTTGGGGATTATGAAGAAGCTAATGCCTCAGAATGTGAAGAACCAGTAAAAACTGAGAGAATACTAAGTTATAAAGATAAATACTTATCTGGTGGTAAAAAGGGTGGAGTAGCTAAATCAATGAATGCTGCAGTACTTAAGTTACCTGCAGATATTAAAAAGGATGTTAAAAATAAAATCCAAGAACTTGCTCTTAAAACCTTTAATGTTCTTGGATGTTCTGGGGTAATTAGAATAGATTTCATGATTGATGAAGATTCTAATGAAATATTTGTTAATGAGGTTAATACTATTCCTGGATCATTATCATTTCACCTATGGAATGCCACTGGAGTTAAATATAGCGAATTACTAGATAATTTAATTAATTTAGCATTAAAGAGAAATAGAGAAGAAAAAAATATTACTTATTCATTTAATAGTAATATCTTATCTAATGTATCAATGAGTAATTTAAAAAACAAAGGGAAATTAAACAAATAAGAGACCTAAAAATAGGCCTCTTTTATTTTACTAAAGTGATTTCTGGATCCCTGTCATATCTATTATTTTGATTAATATCAAATTCAATTAATCCTGCTGCATCAGCTAAAGCAAGTAGTTTTTTAATATCTTGTCTTAAAACGGTCCATACTCGTCCATCTTTTAGAATGCTTAAATCAGTAAATTTTGCAATATCACCAATTTCACTGAGTAATGATGCAATATAATCTTTACTTAATTCCAATTTTTCTTTATCAAAACACATATCAAAATCTGGAGCTTCTCCAATGACAACATTTTTATTTTGCCATGGTCTAGGTCCTCTCATAAGACAATTAAAGAAAATATAATTAACTTTCTTTTTAAATTCTTTAATATCAATTAATCCTTCATTAGTTTCTTTAATTTCACTAGCTTTAAAGCCAAAAGAATTTACATACAAAATTAAATTAATGATATCAGCATCAATTTTAGAACGACCATCATCTCCGGTTGTAACAGGAATATCATATATTTTGGTAATTGTACCCATTAGACTAACCCCCTTGTCTATGCGGAATATCCTAGCATAAATTCTCGAAAATGTCAAATTTTTAAAAATTAGCAGTTATATATTGACAAGTGCTAATCATAATATTATAATGTAATTAGCACTGAAAGATTATAAGTGCTAACGAGGCGGTTATGGACGAGAGAAGAAATAATTTATTAAAAGAAATTGTTGAGACTTATATTAAAACTGTTAAACCGGTAGGTTCTAAAGCTTTATGTGATAAGTTTGGTTGTTCCTCAGCTACCATTCGTAACGAAATGGCTGTTTTGGAAAATCTTGGCTATATTGAAAAAAATCATATTTCATCTGGTCGAGTTCCAAGTGAAGAGGGATATCGATATTACGTTAAAAATTTAATGGAACCTGAAAAGTTAACAGGTAGTGATATGCTAAAACTCCAAAAAATCTGGTCAAATAATGATCTTGAACTTGGGGATGCTATAACAAAATGCATGGAAATTATTAGTGATATTACTAACTATACAAGTATAGTACTTGGTAAGAGTAGTAGTGATAATAATTTGTTACAAATAAATATTATAGCTATTAATCCAAATCAAGTTGTAGCTGTTGTATGTACTGATAAAGGGGTAGTAGAGAATAAAACATTTAATCTTGATGAAGGTATTAATATTAATGAAATAATTAAAACATGTGATATTATTAATAAGATGTTAGTAGGTACCCCAATAAATGAAGTAAGTGAAAGATTGGAATTTGAAGTAAAACCTATTATTAAGAAACAAATTAATCAATATGAAGCTGTATATAATATCTTCTATGATGCCTTAAATGATTTTGTTATTAATAATAGTAATATTCATGTAAGTGGTCGAAATAATATCTTTGAACAACCTGAATATCATGATATTGGAGAATTAAAAAGGCTTGCTAATAAATTTGAAGATATTGAACTCATTAGTAAAGTCGATGAACCGGATAATAATGATAATGAAATTAAAATTTATATTGGGGATGAAAATGAATTTGATTCTAATGTAACAATTATTCGGAAGAAATATCATATTAATGGAGAAGAAAAAACAATTGCTATTGTTGGACCAAAAAGAATGGATTATGGAAGAATAGTTAGCATGTTAGATTATATTGATAAAGAGTTAGATAGTAGAAAGGATAACAATGGAAACTAAAAAGGAAGTTAAAGAAAAGGTTAAAAATGAAAAACCTAAGAAGAATAATCAAAATGAAGAATTATTAAAGAAAAACGCGGAATTAAATGAAAAAGTATTAAGGTTAGCTGCTGAAATGCAGAATATGCGTAAAAGATATGAAGAAGAAATATCAAATTTTCATAAATATGAAGGGGAAGAATTAATTAAAAAAATCCTTCCAATTGTTGATAGTTTTGAAATGGCAATCAAACTTGATAATAATGATTTAAGTGATGATTTATCAAGATTCTTGAGTGGTTTTAAAATGATTTATACTAATTTGGTTACAATTCTTAATTCATTGGAAATTCAAGAAATTGAAGCACTAAATTTAAAATTTGATCCAAAATTTATGGATGCAGTATTAACTAGCCAAGAAACTGGTGTTGAGCCGGGAATGGTTATGGAAGTATTGCAAAAAGGATATCTATATAAAGATAAACTAATAAGACCAGCGATGGTTAGAGTTAGTGAATAAATAAGAAAGGAATGATTTATATGAGTAAAATTATAGGTATTGATTTAGGAACTACAAACTCATGTGTTGCAGTTCTAGAAGGTGGAGAACCAAAAGTTATTGCAAATTCTGAAGGAAATAGAACAACTCCATCAGTAGTTGCATTTAAAGGGGATGAAGAATTAGTTGGTGAAACTGCTAAAAGACAAGCAGTAACTAATGTTAAAAATACTATTTCTTCAATTAAAAGAAAAATGGGTACTAGTGAAAAGGTAGAAGCAAATGGTAAGAAGTGGACACCTGAAGAAATTAGTGCTAAGATCTTAGGAAAATTAAAAGCTGATGCTGAGGCTTATCTTGGTGAAAAAGTAACTAAAGCAGTTATTACTGTTCCAGCATACTTTAATGATGCTGAAAGACAAGCAACTAAGAATGCTGGTAAGATTGCAGGATTAGATGTTGAAAGAATTATCAATGAACCAACTGCTGCTGCTTTAGCATATGGTCTTGATAAACAAGATAAATTACAAACTATCCTAGTATACGATTTAGGTGGTGGAACATTCGATGTATCTATCCTTGAATTAGGTGATGGTGTATTTGAAGTTAAAGCTACCAGTGGTAATAATCGTTTAGGTGGAGATGACTTTGATCAACGTGTATCAGATTATTTAGTAAGTGAATTTAAAAAAGAATCAGGTGTTGATTTATCTAAAGATTTAATGGCTATGCAACGTATTAAAGATGCTGCTGAAAAAGCTAAAAAAGATTTATCAAGTATGGCTACAACTCAAATTAGTCTACCATTTATTGCTCAAAGTGATAATGGACCAGTTCATTTAGATATGAATTTAACTAAAGCTAAATTTGAAGATCTATGTCGTGATTTATTTGATTCAACACTTGAACCAGTTCGTAAAGCTTTAAAAGATGCTAATCTAAAAGATAAAGATATTGATAAAGTTATATTAGTTGGTGGATCAACTCGTATTCCATATATTCAAGAATTGGTTAAAAAAGAATTAGGTCAAGAACCAAATAAGGGAGTTAATCCAGATGAAGTAGTTGCTATGGGTGCTGCTATTCAAGGTGGTGTCTTAACTGGTGAAGTTGAAGATATCGTATTACTTGATGTTACACCACTTTCTCTTGGACTTGAAACACTAGGTAATGTTATGACAGTTTTAATACCAAGAAATACAACTATTCCTACATCTAAGAGTCAAGTATTCTCAACTGCTGTTGATAATCAACCAGCTGTAGATATTCATGTTTTACAAGGTGAAAGACCAATGGCTTCAGATAATAAAACATTAGGTAACTTCCAATTAACTAATATACCTCCAGCAAGAAGAGGTGTTCCACAAATTGAGGTTACATTCGATATAGATACTAATGGTATTGTTAATGTTAGAGCTAAAGATTTAGGAACTAATAAGGAACAATCTATTACTATTACATCATCTACTAATTTATCTGATGAAGAAATTGATAAGATGATGAAAGAAGCTGAAGCAAATAAAGAAGCAGATCAAAAGAGAAAAGAAGAAGCTGAAGTACGTAATGAAGCTGATAGTATAATATTTGCTACTGAAAAAGCTTTAAAAGATCTAGATGATAAAATATCTGAAGAAGATAAAAAGAAAGCTGAAGACTTAATGGCTGATCTTAAAAAGAGTCTTGATGGATCTGATATTGATGATATCAAGAAAAAGACTGAAGAATTAAATAAAGTTGCTATGGATTTAGCTGCTAAAGTATATGAAAATGCTGCTAAAGAAAAGCAAAGTGAAGAAGATTCTAAATCAAAGGATGATACAAAAGAAAAGGTTGAAGAAGCAACTTACGAAGAAAAATAATGAAATAGTGGAGGTTCTAGGAAACTAGAACCTTTATCTAGTAAGGAGATATATGGAAAAATTACGTTCTGATATTCCAAATGAATATAAATGGGATTTAACAAAAATAATAAAAGATGATACTGAATACGAAAACTATATAGCAGAAATTAATATGTTAACTGATAAAATAGCTAATATGAAAGGTCATATTGGTGATTCTCAAGACAATCTATATTGTTATTTAGAATGCTCTACTAGTTTAAATGAAAAAATAGAAAAGATATATGTATATTCAAATCTTTATTTTTATCAAGATATGCAAGATAAAAAGGGACTAGAATTACATAATAGAGCAGATACTATTAATGAGGATATTACTATTAAGTTAGCTTGGGCTAGTACAGAGTTAATGGCTATTGGCTATGAAAAAATTAGGGAATATATAAATAGTGATAAAAGATTAGAGAAGTATAAATATTATTTAGAAAAAACATTTAGATATGAATCCCATATATTAACTGAAAAAGAAGAAAATATTATTGCTCAAGCTACAAAAGCATTTGGGACACCAGATGAGGCCTATGGAAATATTGATAATGTAGATATTGATTTAGGATATATTAAAGATGAAAAAGGTGAAAAAGTTAAATTAACTCCAGCTAACTTTATTAAATTTATGGGAAGTCATAATAAAAATGTTCGAAAAAATGCTTTTAAAAATATGTATAAGTTCTATCAAGAACATATTAATACTATTTCTGCTTTATATACATGATGTATAAAAGAAAATTATTTTTTAAGCAATGTTCGTAAATTTAATAATCCATTAGAAATGAGTTTATATAGTGATAATATAAAAGAAGATTTTTATCATCATTTTATCGAAGAAATTCATAAATATTTACCATTATTATATAAATATTTTAAAGTAAAAAATAAAATGTTAGGATATAAATCTCATATTTATGATGTATATGTGGATTTGGTGAGTATCGATAATAAAAATATTTCATTTGAGGAAGCTAAAAAGATTGTTTTTGATGGTTTGAATCCTCTTGGAGATAGATATTTAAATGATTTAAATAAGGCATTTACTAATCATTGGATAGATATATATCCAAATAAATATAAAAGAAGTGGTGCTTATGAATGGGGTTGTTTTGGTGTTGAACCATATGTTTCTCTAAATTATACTGGAGAAATGAATGATGTTGAAACAATGGCTCATGAACTTGGACATGCGATGCATACATTCTATGCTAATCAAACTCAAGATTTTTTATATGCTGGATATCCAATATTTTTAGCAGAAATTGCAAGCACAGTTAATGAAGTGCTATTAAATGATTATTTATGTAGGAATGCTAAAAATGATGATGAAAAAATAGTATATTTACAAGAATTTTTAGATAGAGTTAGAACAACTATCTTCCGTCAAACTATGTTTGCAGAATTTGAGGCAATTATGCATAAAAAGTATCAAGATGGGGAAACTCTAAGTGCTGAAAATTACTGTAATACATATTATGAGTTAAATAAAAAATATTTTGGTACTAGTGTCATATTAGATGAAGATATTAAATATGAATGGGCAAGAATACCACATTTTTATACGTCATTTTATGTTTATAAATATGCAACTGGTTTAATATCTGCCTTATCTATTGCAAGTGATATATTGAATGGTAATAAAGAAGCAACAGATAATTATATTAATAAATTCTTAAGTGCTGGAGGTAGTGATGATCCTTTAAATATCTTAAAGAATGCTAATGTTGATATTACGAGTTCTAAAACAATTAATAAAGCATTTTGTTTGTTTGAATCCAAATTAAATGAACTGGAAAGTTTAGTAGAAAAGAAGTGTAATAATGAATAACAAAGATTATTATGAAACATTGGGAGTGTCAAAAAATGCTACTGATGAAGAGATAAAAAGAGCTTTTAGAAAACTTGCTAAGGAATATCACCCTGATGTCAATAAAAGTCCTGATGCTGAGGCTAAGTTTAAAGAGATAGGTGAGGCATATGCAGTTTTATCAGATGAGAATAAAAGACGCCAATATGATCAATTTGGTCATGCTGCCTTTCAAAATGGTGGAGGATCTACTGGTGGTTATGGTGGATCCTATGGTGGATTTGATCCTGGCGATATTAACTTAGATGATATTTTAGGGGATTTATTTGGTGGAGGATTTGGATTCGGTTCATTTGGTAGAGGTCGTTCATCAAGCAAATCAAGATCATCTAAAGGGGAAGATATTCGTGTAGTTTTAAATCTTTCATTTGAAGAAGCTTGTTTTGGTTGTGAAAAAGACATTAAATTAGATTTATCATCAGTTTGTAGTAAATGTAATGGTAAAGGTGGGTTTAATGAATCAAAATGTAGTACCTGTGGTGGTGCTGGAAGAGTTATTATAGATCAGCAAACTATATTTGGTTATATGCAAACCCAAAGAACATGTCCTGACTGTCGTGGTACAGGATCTAGTTTTAAAGAAAAATGCTCAGAATGTCGTGGAACCGGTATAGTTAATAAAACAAAAACGTTAACTGTTACTATTCCTGAAGGCGTTGATGAAGGTTTTCAATTACGTTTAAGTGGTAAAGGTAATGCTGGTGCAAATGGTGGATCGAATGGTGATGTATTCATTGAATTTAAGATTAAGGAACACCCTATATTTGAACGAGATGGTGCAGATATTTACTTAGAAGTACCTATAACCATTGCTGATGCTGCCCTAGGATGTAAAAAAGAAATACCTACCTTATATGGTAATATAATAATGGATATAAAGCCTGGAACTCAAAACTATACCAAGTTAAAAATAAAAGGAAAAGGTATTAAACTACCGAATACTTCATCTAAAGGTGATATGTATGCTGTAGTTAATATAATTATTCCAACTAAACTTGATCGTAAGCAAAAAAGCTTGCTTGAAGAATTAAAAGATACTGACTTGGAAAATTCTTCTGAGTTTAAAACATTTAATAAATATTTAAAAGACTAGGAAACTAGTTTTTTAATTTGACAAAATATAATATACTAAAGTATAATCAATTTAGTAATAAAGGAAATGATATTTATGCGAATGCGATTTAAATCAGCATTATTTCTTATAATTATTCTAATTTTGGGAGTATCTGCCATAGGTGTAGGATACTATTTTTGGACAGAGGTAGTTTCTAGTCCAAATATTGTTGTAGATGGTGATATAACAATTAATTATTTAACTGGTCATAAATTTAAAACTAAGGAAAATACTAAAATTAGTTTTTCAGTAACCAACAATTCCGAAGATCAAAAGTATTATTATATCCAAATTACTGATACTAAAGGTAGTAATGTATCATATACGATAAAATCAGATACTGATTTAGAAATAAGTGGTACTTTAAAATCTGAAATATTATTTAATCAAATATCAATTGATGGTAATGCCACCCATAATTGGGAAATTGAATATACCAATAATAGTGATGAAAAGTATTCTGGAACAATTAAAATTGGTACTAAAAGAAATGAAAATAATGTCTTTTCTGAGGTAATATTGGATAATAATAAAGTTGGTGATATTAGTTTATCTAATATTGGAGAAGAAGCAACACTTGATGAAGGACTATTATCCGGTAAGGATGATTTAGGTATAGCTTACTATTTTAGAGGTAATGTAACTAATAATAATGTTCATTTTGCTAATTTGGATTGGAAAATAGTTAAAATAAATGGTGATGGATCAGTAAAACTTGTATTAAATGGGTTAACTGATGAAATAACTAAATATTATGAAGATAAATTTGAATTTAGTGATTCTGCTATAAATGAATATTTAAATACATGGTATAATGTATACCTTAATGATTATTCTGATTATATAGTTTATAATAAATATTGTAACGATTTATTACAAGAAGTAGATAGTACTACATATATAGCATATAATAGAATAAACACGAATAAAATACCTACAAATTTATGCTTAGGAACATTAGAAAATTTAAAAATAGGATTGCTTAATGCCGATGAAGTAATGCTTGCCGGTGGTGGTTTAAAAGACAATACTGACTATTACTTATATATTCCTGATAATGATACTGCATATTGGACTATGACTAGTGCTCAATATAGGTCAAAATTGTATTATCCATATGTGGTATCACCTAAGGGAGCATTAGTTCATAATGTAGCTGGTAATCTTCTTAGAGGGGTAAGACCAGTTATAAATATTATTAAAAATGCTAAGGTTACTGGTAATGGAACTGAGGAAAGTCCTTATGAAATAGTTGAAAAAGCCAAGTAAATGCTTGGCTTTTTTTGTCGAAATTAATTTTTATTTGACATATTTTTGTAAATTTGCTATAATTAAAGCCCATTGTGGAAATACTAGAATAATATGAAAGGTAGACACGAATTTGACAAAAATGGGGGTTTGTGGTATAATTATATTGTTCGAGTAATTAGGGGGTATGGAAAAATGAAAGGATATGTTTTAGATTACGTTAATGAAAATGAATTTAAGAAGTTGGAAAGAGCATTAAAGAAATATAATATGCTTGCATTCAAAAAGTTAAATTTTGATTATTATCCAGCTTTAAGAAATGGTAAATTCGTTGGTGAACTAGTTGCAGTTAATAAAAAGGCTGGTACTGAAAAGTATGAATTACGTTTACCAAGTGATAAACTATTTACACAAATTCATGGTGAAGTTAAATTGCTTTATACCGTTAATAAGAAAGATGATATTGTGGTTCTTGATACTATAACACCTTCAGATATATTACTAGAAGGTCATCGTTCAGAATTAACTACGTATAAAGGAATTATGATTTCTAAAGCAAACGCTTCAAAAGATATGTTTAAAATTGATTTATTAAACATGTTACAAGACAAATAAGAATAATTAGTGTGATATTTAAAGATTAGTGCATCAGGGGGCACTAATTTTTTTGTAAAAAAATATTGAAACAATTAGTGAGATGTGTTATTATTAATGTGCGCGGACCCTTAGCTCAGTTGGTTAGAGCATCCGGCTCATAACCGGGCGGTCGTAGGTTCGAGTCCTACAGGGTCCACCATTTGCAGGCGTGGCGGAATTGGCAGACGCGCTAGACTTAGGATCTAGTGGATATATCCGTGGGGGTTCAAGTCCCTTCGCCTGCACCAATTTTATAATAAACTATATGTTTTTTTTTGCAAAAAAAAAGAGCATGGCTCATTATTTGCTTTTTTTACTACCAGGACTATATATGGCAATAAATAACGCTATTAGCATAAAGAATGTTATAAATATTATTGGTAATAGCATAATTGCAAGTCTAAAAGTAGTTATTGAATCATTAATAATACCAGCATCAATCGCTAAGCAAGCAGCTAAATAAGAACATGCTATTGCAGCTGTTAGTGATATTATGAATCCAGTTATATATGCTTTTTTTACGGAAACGCTAATTAATTTAGAACCTTTTTTTATTGTAATCACACCCTTTCTATAATAATATAATAACATAAATATTTATTAATTGAATAATATTTATTTTGTGCTATAATATTTTGGGCAAAGGGAGTTTTATTATATGAAACATATTATAAATATTAAAGGTTATTGGAGTTTACTTGAAGATCATACTTTCAAAGATACAGATATATTAGATGGTGCAATCTTAATGAATCAAGATGGTTGGTTTGAGGGATTTACCACTGATTTAAAAAGCCAAAATGAAAGTTTTGTATTTGGCATACTAGATAGAAGTAAAAAATTAGTTCTGTATAAATTTACAAATAATAAAATCACTCCGGAATTTTTATTGAATGGTGAATGTGTTACTACCGGTTTTGATGGAAAATTTGAAGTTATTGGTGTTATACAACCATTATATAGTGGAGTATGTCATATTGATGCTGAATACCCAATATTGGTAGATGAAGAATATAAAGATAGAATTACTAAGTTGCAATTAAAATTAGAAGGCTATAAAAAGAATGGAATGAATGGTGCATGTAAAGTATTTTATGAATCGTTTATGAGAACTCATTACCGAATGGAAGGGATAGAACCTTATACTAGCCAAGATGTTATTGAAGTAATTGAGGATTATTATGATGTAAATAATGGTGATCCAAAAACAACTTTAAGTGAAGTACAAAGATTATTGAGAGAAAAGCCTATAACAGTAGATTATAAATCCGAAGATTTACCATTTTAATATTAATTGGAGGGATAATTATGAAGATCATTACTAAAGATGCTATATATGTTGAAGAATTTGATATATTGTATTTAAATGCTAGTGATTTTCCGATTCCTACTTCAATCATGATAAAAGCATTCGAAGATCATCGACCTCCAAATAATGAAGATAATGAACATATATTTATAAAATATACTGAAGATAGCGATGTTGAATTTTTAAAAAAATGCGAGTGGATAATTGATTATAATAAAATAAGGGAAACAAGCAAGAAAGACATTGATAGATTAATTGATGGCATTATTGCTGAAAGAAACCTTATATCTCAAGTTTATCTTGCTATGAGCGAAAAAGAAAGAAGAAAAAATCAACATATGATCACTGAATGTGAATTATTCAATTATAAAATTCGTTCAATTAGAGAAGCTTATCTAATAAAAGAAGGAAAAATAGTCATAAAGTTTCCTGTTGATATTGAAGATAGTAAAACAGAAAAAACTAAGGGTATTAACAGAATAATTAAACGAAAGAAAAAAAATAGTTGTTAATAATATAACTTTATGTTAAAATACACCCTTGAAGGGTGGTTTTTTATGCAAAAATTATTTGATGTATCATGTAGATATCATATTGATAGTGATAGACCCGCTGGTATTTTTAATGGAGGTTGCATCTTAGATGAAGATGGTTGGTTTGAGGGTATTGTAAAAGATTCATCTGAGATTTATGATGGAGATAGTTTTGTATTTGGAGCATATATTCCAGGAAAAACGATTGAACTATATAAATTAGCCCCAATTACTAATCCCGTGGTCTTCCATGCTGATAAAGCTAGAAACGATTATATTGGGGATTTAGAAGTTATTGGTTTAACAGGACCAATCTTTAGTGGGGATACAACTATAAAAACAATTGATAATGATTATAATAAAAAAGCTGCTGATATGATTCAGGGATATATAGATGCTTACAAAGAGAAAATGGATGATACATGTGCTTTATTTTATAGTAGATATTTAGAAATAAGAAAAGCATTCTGTGAAATTTTTAAAAGAAACGCAGAAGGAAGAGGATTTACTGATTCTGAAGTATTTGAGTTAATGCAAGTATTAGAACCAATGAATCAAAAAGTAAAAAATGATACAATGGATGAACTAACAAGATCATCACGATAAGACAACTTATAAAGTTGTTTTTTTGTATATTATTATTCATTTAGGGCACCTTATTATTGAAAGGAGAAATATGAAAGAGAATATAAATGCCTTAGATGAAATTCATAAAGGTGCCTGTATGGGGGTTGATGCTTTAAACGATATAATTGATAAGGTTGAAGATAAAAACTTAGTAAGTGTCTTAAAAGAGCATTTAAATGATTATAAAGCAATTGTTAAACGAATTGAAACTGTATATAACAAATATGATGATGATAAACCTCATGAAACAAATATTATTACTAAAGCAATGACCTGGTCATCTGTAGAAATGGAAACACTAGCTGATAGAAGTAATTCTAATATTGCAGAGTATTTACTACGAGGGGTTAATATGGGAGTAATTGAAGGCCGAAAGATATTAAATAAAAAGCATATAGATAAAGAAGTACACAATATTGTATCCGAATATGTAACTATGCAAGAAAAACACGTTGAAGTTCTAAAAACATTTTTATAGTAATATACTTTAATGGTGAGTATATGAAAATTGATTATAAAAGACTATTTATATCTATATTAATACCATTATTATTAGGAACTATTGTTGGATTAATAACTAATTCTGGATATAAAGATATGATTCAACCATCATTTGCACCTCCAGGTATTATATTTCCAATTGTATGGGGTATTCTTTATATACTAATGGGTATATCTAATTATCTTGTACCCAATAATAAGTATTATTATCCTCAATTAATTATAAATTTATTATGGAGTTTTATATTTTTTACTTTTAAATTATACTTATTAGCATTTTTATGGATAATAGTATTAATAGTATTTGTCATTTTAATGATTAAAGAATACTATAAAAGTAATAAATTAAGTGCAATTATACAAATTCCATATTTACTATGGTTAATATTTGCGGCAATTTTATGTTATGCTACATTTAAACTGAATTAATATGTCAAAAGACATATTTTTTTCATATAATACCCTAGGTGATATCTATGACTTATACAGTGAAACAAGGGGATACATTATATGGCATAAGCAATCAATATGGAGTATCAGCAAATGAACTAGCAAAAATAAATAATATAACTAATAACATTTTAAAGATTGGGCAAATACTTACCATACCAAATAATAGTGGAACTAATCCTGATAGTATGTTTATTTATACTGTTACAAAAGGAGATAATCTATATAATATTGCTAAAAAATATAATACAACTGTTCAAGAAATAATAAAATTGAATAATTTAAAAAGTACTAATCTAAGTATTGGGCAAAAAATAAAAATACCCGAGAAATACACGAATGCTGGTACTTTACCGAATTATACAAATTATACCGTAAAAAAAGGCGATACTTTATACAAAATAGCCAATAATTTTAATATATCTGTGGATCAAATAATGAAAGATAATAATTTAAATATGACTTTATTACAAATTGGAGATAATCTAAAAATTAGAATACCTAATAACGAAGTATTGCAGTGTATTGGGGAATCATGGGAACCAAATATTGATATTAAATATACTGTCCAAAAAGGAGATAGTTTATATAGTATAGCTAATAAGTTTAATACTACAGTAGAAAAACTTAAAAAGAAAAATAATTTAAAAAGTAATTTACTAAATATAGGACAAGTATTATATATATAATTATTTAAAGGGGGATATATGAACTATAATGAATTTATGAAAAATAATCCAAGTTTTGGTTATTTAACAATTAAAGCATCTAGTGCTAGTGAAGCTATACCTATTAGTGGTTTAGATATAGAAGTATCAAGTAATAATATAATATTCTATAAAGGAGTTACTGATAGTTCTGGATTAATCGAAAATATAAAACTACCAGCACCCATAAATGTAAGCAATAATTTGGATATACCTAAAAAACAAGAGTATATAATTAAAGCTGTATATGAGCAAGACAATTTTTATTTAGAATATAAAGTAAATATTTATGAGAATTTAACCGTTATTCAAAATATTAATGTAATACCTAATGTAAGGATAGTGAATACGTAATGGCAATAAGATATCCAGTCATACCTAATACCATAACAGTTCATTTAGGAAAGCCAGATGAAGCTGCCAAAGATATAACAATCAATTGGACTGATTATATAAGTAACGTCGCAGCATCAGAGATATATCCAACATGGCCAAAAGCATCAATTGAAGCTAATGTCTATGCGATAATATCATTTGCTTTAAATAGAATATATAATGAATGGTATCGTAGTAAAGGATATAATTTTGATATAACTGCTAGTCCTATATATGATCAAAAGTATACAGAAAATAAAGCAACTTATGAAAATATTAATAATATTGTAGCAAATATATTTAATAACTATGTAGTTAAAGGAAATCAAATTCAACCATATTTTACTAAGTATTGTGACGGAAGAAAAACAACTTGTAACGGTCTTAGTCAGTGGGGAACAGTATCATTAGCTAATCAAGGAAAAAATCCTTTAGAAGTATTAAAATACTATTATGGTAGTGATATAGGAATTGTATATGATGCTCCGGTTGGTGAAAGTACTATAGGTTATCCTGGATATTCAATTTCTTTAGGGGCAGCTGGAAATCCAGTACTTGCTATTCAAAGAGATTTAAGAAGAATAAGAAAGAATTATCCTGCGATACCAAATATAGATAATGAATTAGGTATTTATGATGAAAAAACAGTAAATGCTGTAAAAGAATTTCAAAAAATATTTAATTTACCAATAACGGGAATAGTAGATAAAGCTACTTGGTATAAAATAAAATATATTTATACAAGTGTAAAGAAATTAAGTGATCTATATAGCGAAGGTATTAGTAAGAACGAAGCAACATTTTTATATTCCGATGAAATAAAATACGGAGATACTGGTATTGAAGTAGATTATATACATTACTATTTGGATGCTTTAGCATTTTTAGATAATGATATACCTAGGTTAAAACTTAATTCAGTTTATAATAATAATTCTATTATGATGGTAAAAGCTTTTCAAAAAAAGTATAACCTACCAGTAACAGGTAAGTTTACCTATAGTGATTGGTTAGTACTCCAAAATGCTTATAATAAAATATTAAATAATTATCCTAAGGAATATCAATCATTTATTGATGATTTATATCCGGATTATTTCTTAACTAAAGGCAGCACCGGAGATGATGTAAAAAGATTACAAATGTTTTTATATAAAATATGTAAATATGATAAAAGTATTCCTGGAGTAAGAGTAAATGGAATATTTGATGATTTAACAGATAAATCAATTAGGAAACTCCAAAATGATTATAATTTTGAAGTAAATGGGATAGTTGGACCACTATTGTGGCAAAAAATAGTTGAACTTTCTAAGAGATAGGCTACTTGCAAGTATGCCTTTTTTTTGATAGAATATTTATGACTCAAATTAAGAGTCATGGAGAATAATATGGATAAAACTAGTATATTTGATGTTGCAGAGTTACGGCAAGAATTAATATTAATGACAATGAATGAAATAATTGAAGCATTAGAATTTAAAGGATATAATCCTACTAATCAAATTGTTGGTTATTTAATGACTGGTGATTTAAACTATATAACAAGTTTTAATAACGCTAGAAGAAAGATAACTAAATTTGATAGGGTAGAAATACTAAAATGTCTAATTAATGCTTATTTAGGGCGATAATGCGTTATTTAGGATTAGATTTAGGTACTACTACTTTAGGCATTGCTATAACTGATAAAACAAACACACTAGTTACTCCATTAAAATTAATAAAATTTAAAAGTGAAGACTATGAATCACTATTAGGGGAATTAAATAATATTATTGATGAAAATCATATAACTGATATAGTATTAGGTTTACCAAAAAACATGGATAATAGTTTAGGCTTTGCTGCAGAGAGAAGTATAAAGTTTAAAGAATTACTTCAAAAAGAAGGAATAAATGTTCATCTAGAGGATGAAAGATTAACAACAGTTGAGGCCATAAATATCTTAAAAAATAATGGTAATAAGAATATTAAGAAAAAAGAAAAAACGGATGTATTATCAGCTGTATTAATCCTAGAAAGTTATTTAAAAAGGAATAAAAATGAAAAATAGTAAAATCATATTAGAAAAAGGAAAAACTAAAGAGGAATTTAATGTAATATTAAAAGTTGAAGCTTTTGATAAAGAATATATTTTATACACTAAGGATGAAGAAGATGAATGTGGTGAAAAAATAGCTTATGCAGCTACATATGATTTAGCAACAAACAAGATTAAGCCTGTCGAAGATGATCAAGTATTAGAATTCTTAGATAGTATATTAATCCATATTCAAAACAAAATAAACCCTAAAGAAGAGAGTGAAAAAAGTGAATAAAAAGAAATTATTTATATTTTTAGGAGTTATCGTCGGAATTATTGCAATACTAATTGGTTCATATTTCATAATGCTTAAACCAGTTAGTACCAAAGATGAATTAGTTACATTTGTGGTAAATAAGGGTGATTCTAAAAATGTTGTAGTAGATAATTTAAAAGAAGCTAAATTAATAAAGAATAAATATGCTACATTAGTATATATTGTTTTGAGTGGCTCTAAAAATTTGCAAGCAGGTACTTATGAATTAACAAGAAATATGAGTACTCAAGAAATAATTAATTCCCTAGCAAACGGGGAAGTAGTAATGGTAAAAAAACCAACTGTAAAAGTATTATTTAAAGAAGGTTTAACCATTAAGAACTATATGGAGTTACTAGCTGAAAATACTACATTAGAATATGATACAATTATTAAAGAAATTAATAGTAAAGAATTTTTAAAACCATTAATAAATGATTATTGGTTTTTAACAGATGATATTCTAGATGAAAAAATTTATTATGCTTTAGAAGGATATTTATTTCCTGAAACATATGAATTCTATGAAGATACAACTTTAAACCAAGCAGTTAGAAGAATGTTAGATATTACTAATAAAAAGCTAACTGAAATAAAAGATCAAATTGAAAATAGTGAATATAGCATACATGAAATACTTACTATTGCATCAATTTGTGAAAAAGAAGCAAAAACATATGAAGATAGAACTGGAGTTGCTCAAGTAATAAATACAAGAATTGCCAAAAATATGAGTTTAGGAATGGATGTAACTTCTTATTATGGAGTAGGAAAAGAATTGAGTGAAAATAATATAACTAGTAAAGAACTTGAGGATAATAATCCTTATAATACGAGAGTTGTAACATTCCTAGGTTTACCAGTTGGACCAATTTGTAATCCTGGAATAAGTAGCATTAAAGCAGCTTTAAACCCTAGTGATACAAATTATATTTATTTCTATGCTGACATAAATACAGGTAGATTACATTTTACGGATAATTATGAAGAATTTAAAGGATTTAAAAAAATATATGGATAAGGTGAGATAATGAAAGAACAAATAATGGAAATGGAAAAATATGCCCATGAAAACAACGTACCAATTATTGAAAAAAAATCTATTGTTAAAATAATGAAATATATTCAAGAACATAATATAAAATCCATTCTTGAGATTGGTAGTGCTATAGGTTATTCTGCAATTCTTATGGCAAGTAGTTCCAAAGATACTACTGTTACTACAATTGAACGAGATGAAACAAGATATATGGAATGCTTGAAGAATGTTAAAAAATGCGGGTTAGAGAAAAAAATAAATGTTGTATATCAAGATGCTTTAGAATTAAACTTATCTGAAGAATTACGATATGATTTAATATTTATAGATGCTGCTAAAGGTCAATACACTAAATTTTTTGAAAAATATAAGCATTTTTTAAATCCTGGAGGTTGTATTATAACTGATAATATTAAATTTCATGGTTATGTCGGTGAATCTTCTAAATTAGATAAAGGTAATTTAAAAAGTTTAGTAGAAAAAATAGAAAGTTATGTTGAGTTTTTAAAGAATAATCCGGATTTTGACACTAAGTTTTATGATGTCGGCGATGGATTATCAATTAGTACATTGAAACATGAATAAGTTAGTAGTGGTTACAAATTCTAATATAATAAGTGATTTAAGAGCTAATAATATTCGATTATTATATCCTCTTAAATCTTTTTGTGTTGGATATAATACATATTTTGATATTAATGATATCGATGATTTTGTTTTGGTAAATAGGATACTAGATAATAATGATATTCAAAAACTAGATAAAATAATTCATAATTCAAATATTAAAGGAATAGTATTTGATGATTTAGGTATTTTAGATGTAATTAAGGATATGAATATAACTAAAATTCTCATACTTGATCATTTAGCAACTAATAGTAAATCTATTAATTATTATTTAGAATATGTAGATAGTGTTATTGTATCTAATGATTTAACAAAAGATGAAATATTATATATCTTAAATAATACTAATAAACCATTATGCATTAATGTTTTTGGATTAAAAAAATTAATGTATTCAAGAAGAACATTATTAACTAATTATAGTACATATCATAATATAAAGAATAAGAGTATTTTAGATAGTAAAATAGATGATAATAGTTTTAAGATAATTGAAAATGAATATGGGACAGTTTTTTATGCCTATCCATATTATAATGCTTTAGAATTACTAAATAGTAAAAATGTATTATATTACATATATAATCCTATATTATTAGATAGTGAAGATATAATTAATGTTGTTATTAATAATAAAATTGGAAATATACCTCATAGTTCATTATTTTTAAATAAAAAAACTTTCTATAAGGTAGGTGATAAGGATGGCTTCAGCAGTAATCCATCTAGTAGTAGCTAATGAAATTAATAAACAATTAAGCTTAAACAATTATCAATTACTTATTGGTTCTATTGCTCCAGATATATCCAAATTAGTTGGAGAAACTAAGTTATATAGTCATTTTTTAGATAATATTGATAATAATGTACCAAATATAGATAAATTCTTAGATAAATATAAAAATAAATTAAAAGATCCATTTGTAATGGGGTATTTTATTCATTTATATACCGATTTACTTTGGTTTAAGTATTTTATCACTGAGATAACTACCGAAAATACCATATCTACACTAGATGGTAAGATAATTAAGTGTTCTAAGGATGATATATTATATTATATCTATAATGATTATACAAATATTAATGAATTTTTAATAAAGAAATATAATATAGATAAAAGTATTTTCTATAAAAAAGTCGATATATGTGAAAATATTATTGACGAAATACCAATGGATAAATTAGATATATTAATAAATAAGACTAATGAAATAATATTAAATAATTATGCAAAAAAAAGTTATGTTTTTGATACAAAGAATATAGTACAATTTATAAATACTTCAATAAATTTAATAGAATTAAAGTTAAAGGAATTAAAGTTATTATAGAAAGGATTAAAAAATGGTTGAATTATTAGCTCCAGCTGGGGATTTTGAAAGGCTAAAATTTGCTTTTTTATATGGGGCAGATGCTGTTTATTTTGGAGGAAAAGATTTTTCCTTAAGAGCCAATGCTAAAAATTTTTCAAAAGAAGAAATAAAAAATGCAACTGAATATGCCCATAGTTTAGGAAAAAAAGTATATGTTACGGTAAATATTGTTTTTCATGATGAAGATACTTCTGGGATAGATGATTATTTAAAATATCTTGATAGTATTCAAGTTGATGGAATTATTGCTAGTGACATATTAGTTATAAAAAGAGTTAAAGAGCTTGGTTTAAATATTCATATGTCTTTATCTACTCAGGCTAGTGCCTTGAACTCTAAAACCATTAAATTTTGGCAAAATCTTGGGGTAAAAAGAGTTGTTTTAGCTCGGGAAGCTAGTAGAGAAGATATTAAGGCCATCAAGAAAACTGGTATTGAAATTGAGACCTTTATTCATGGAGCCATGTGCACATCATTTTCTGGGAAATGTGTCTTGTCAAACTATATGACTTTAAGAGATTCCAATCGTGGAGGTTGTGCTCAAGTATGTCGTTGGAATTTTTTAGTAGATGGTCAACCAGATTTAACAATAACTCCAAAGGATTTAAACATGATTCCTTTCATCAAAGAGGAAATTGATTTAGGAGTTGATTCTTTCAAAATAGAAGGTCGAATGCGTTCCATTTATTACGTATCTACAGTTATTTGGTGCTATAGAAAAATGATTGATGAAGCTCTAAATAATACTTTGACAATAAATAATCAAAATTATTATTTAAGCATTTTAAATAGATGTGCAAATAGAGAATCTACCCCTCAATTTTTTGATAAAATCCCTGGTATAAATGAACAATACTTTAATGGGAGGGAAGAAGTATCTAATCAGGATTTTCTAGGATTAGTATTAGATTATAAGGATAATAATATTATTCTTGAAGTTCGAAACTATTTTAAAAAAGGAGATATTGTTGAATTTTTTGGGCCAGATATGGAAACAATTGAATATGAAATACATAATATATATAATAGTGATAATGAATTAATTGATGTATGTAATCATCCTAAAGATATAGTTACATTACCATTTAATGGTAAAATAGTCCCAAATTCAATGATGAGAATTAAAATGATTGACAAAAAAGACTTTTTATAGTAATATTACTATCGTTAATCGATAAAGGAGATTGATTTTTTTATGAAAAAAGAAAATACATTTGTTATGACTTCAGAAGGTTTTCTAGAAGCTGAACAAGAATTAAATGAATTAAAAAATGTACGTCGCCCTGAAATAGTTCAAGCTTTAAAAGAAGCAAGAGCCCAAGGTGACTTATCTGAAAATGCCGATTATGATGCTGCACGTAATGAACAAGCAATTATAGAAGCAAAAATTCAAGAATTAGAATATAAATTAGAACATGCTGAAATTATAGATAATTCTAAAAAAGGAATAATTAATTTAGGATCTACAGTTACTATTAGTTATGATGATGGAGAAACTGAGGAATATAAATTAGTTGGTTCCATGGAAGCTGATCCATTTGAAAATAAAATTTCAAATGAATCACCTTTGGGTATTGCTTTAATGCAACATAAAATCGGAGATACTGTTAATGTAGATTCACCAAATGGTGGTTACACAATAAAGATTGAAAATATTGCCTAAGAAATCGACTTGAAAGTCGGTTTTTTACTTGATAAAAAAGCATATTTATAATATAATAACTAGCGAAAGGAAAAAATAAATATGAAGAAAAATGTACATGAAATTGAGATTAAATTAGAAAGTGAATGGGTAGATGCCCTAGATAAAACATTTAAAAAGAAAAATAAAGAAGCAAAAATAGATGGTTTCAGAAAAGGAACAGCACCAAAAGATATGTATATCAAGAAATTTGGTATTGAATCATTATATATGGATTCTATTGATTCTTGTATAAGCATTGCTTATAAAAAGGCTTTGGAAGATAATAAAGATTTAGTGCCAGTTATTGAACCTGCAGTAGATGTAATAGGGATTAGTGATACTAATGTAATATTTAAATTTACTATTATTACTAAACCAGAAGTTAAATTAGGTGAATATAAAAATTTAGGATTAAAGAAAGAAAAAATTACAGTTAAAGATGAAGAAGTAGAACATGAAATAGAACACATGCGTACTCATATGGCTGATCAAGTTGTTAAGGAAAAAGGTTCTATTGTAGAAGGTGATACTGCCATTATTAACTTTACTGGTGTTGTAGATGGTAAAGAAGTTGAAGGTGCTAAAGGAGAAAACTATCCATTAGAAATTGGAAGTCACTCTTTTATTCCAGGTTTTGAAGAAGGTTTAGTTGGAGCTAAAACTGGTGAAACTAGAACTCTAAATCTTAAATTTCCTGAGAATTATGTTGAAGATTTAAAAGGAAAGGATGTTGTATTTACTGTTAAGGTAAATGAAGTAAAAACTAGAGTATTACCGGAATTAAATGAAGATTTCTTTAAAGATTTAGGATTTGATGATGTTAAAACTATTGATGAATTCAAGGCTAAAGTAAAAGAAGATTTAAAGAAACAAAAAGAAAAAGCTGGAGAAGATGCTTTTCTAGATAAAGTATTAGAAACGGCAGCTAAAAATACTAAAATGGATATTAATCCAGAAATAGTTGATGAAGAAGTACATAGAATGATTGAGCAATATGCTAGTCAACTTCAAATGCAAGGATTAAATATTGAAGAATTTTATAAAATGACTGGTACATCTCATGATGATTTACATAAACAAATGGAGCCAGAAGCTGAAAAGAGAGTTAAATATCGTTATTTAATTGAAGCTGTTGCTGAAGCAGAGAAAATTGAACCAACAGATAAAGAAGTAGAAGAAAGAGCTGAAGAAATAATTAAGCAATATGGAATTACTAAAGATGAATTATTAAAAGCTTATGGTTCAATGGATGTAGTTAAATATGATTTAAGAATGCATAAAGCATTAGAATTTTTAAAGAAAAATAATTAAAATTAGAGTATTTTAACTAATACTCTTTTTTAATACAATAAAGTTTGTAAAAACAACAAATATTATATTTACTATTTCAGCAATAATTAATGAATAAATACCTAAATGGCAAAAACATAAAATGCTCATTAAAAACAATTTAATTAAAACACCATATAAAGATATTTTCATGTTTTTCTTTGCATGACCAAGAGCTTGTAAACTAGCAGTTAGAACTCCTTCTAAATAAAATAATACAAAAAAAGGAGCTAATAGACCAATATAATCTGATCCTTTACTTGTATTATATAATATAGATAATAAATTAGATCGAAATAAGAAGATAATAAAAGAAAACATAAAACCGATAATAAAAGAAAATAATAAAGCTTCCTTGATTCTGTTTTTAACTTTTATAACGTGACCATTTTGATATTCCTTACTTATCTCTGGTAATAAGGCTGTAGCTATCGCACCAATAAAAAAAGCTGGCATCGTAAGTAATGATAATGTATAAGCATTATATGCTCCATATTCACTAAGAATGTATGTAGTTGGATATCCAAGATAAAATAAAAGATTAGTAAGAATAATTGGTTCTAAAAAATATCCTATATTTCCAATAATTCGACCACTAACGGTAGGAAGAGATATATCTAATATTTTCCTAGTTATTGATCTACTAGGTAGTAAATTAGTGTGATAATTAATGCGTTTGGGAAGAAAAAATATAAAAACAATCATACTAGATATTTCTGATACAATAGTTAGTAGAATTAATCCAATAATGGCTATCATAACGTTTTTTTTCATTAGAATAGGAATAATTATACTAATTAATAATAACCTAATTACTTGTTCAATTATATTACTTGTAGCATGAGGAATCATATTTTGTTTACCAGCAAAATATCCTTTTAATACACTTGATATAGAAACGAATGGTAAAGTTAGGGAAAAGGCAAGTAATATAGGACTAGCTAATGGTTCTTTTAGTAAAACTTTAGCAATAAAATCTTTTGTAAATATAATGGTTATTATTATAATAAAATTAATAGTAAGAATTATTGAGGCAGCTGTCGTAAGTATTCTAATGCTTCGCCCTTTATTTTCAGCAACTAACTTAGATATAGATATAGGTATGGCCAGTGTAGCTACTGTAAGTAATAATGAATAGGTAGGTGTAGCAATAGTTAATAAACTAATACCATAATCACCGATAACTCTGGTATAAACAATTCTAATAATAAAACCTAGGGTTTTAGTGAAAAAACCACTTATAATTAATATAATAGTTGATTTTAAGAATAAGTTTTTATCTTTCATACATATTCACCTTTATTAAATTAATAAAATGTTATATAATTAATATATATGTAACAAAAGTTAATAAATGTGAGGAGCTGCATTATGGATAATATTACATTTGAAGATTTAGAACCAAAGTTAAAGAAATATGAGAACTTTGATGAAATAAAAAAAGCCTATCTTTATGCTTTAAATGAACATAAAGATATGAAACGTTTAACTGGGGATGATTTTATTACTCATCCTTTAGAAGTAGTAAATATCTTACTTGATTTAAACGTCGATGATGTAACAATTATTGCTGCTTTTTTGCATGAAGTAATAAATAATGGTAATAAAACTTATGAAGATATTGAAAAAGAATTTGGTACAGAGGTAGCTATAATAGTTCAATCAGTATCAAAAATAAATAAATTAGAATTACCAGATAACAATGAATCATCAGTCATATATTTAAGAAAAATCCTAGTAGGACTTGCAGAAGATGTTAGAGTTCTTTATATCAAATTAGCTGATCGCCTTCATAATATGAGAACTAACTGGGCAATAAATCCTGAAAAACAAAAAGCTAAAGCTGAAGAAACAATGTCTGTTTTAGTACCTATTGCTCATCGATTAGGTATTAATTCAATTAAAAGTGAATTAGAAAACCTTAGTTTATATTATTTAAAACCGGACGTTTATAATGACATTTTAGAAAAACTAAACAATACAACTACGGAATTATCTGCATACCTTGAAGATATGAAACAAAGTATCATCGATATATTAACTGATGCTGGAATTAAATTTGAAATAAAGGGTAGGGTTAAAAGTATCTATAGTATCTATAATAAACTAAGTACAGGTCGTAAATGGGAAGATATATACGATATTTTAGCATTAAGAGTATTTGTTAATGAAGAAACAGAATGCTATCAAGTAATAGGTCTTATTCATGCTCATTTTCGTCCTATATCAAAGCGTTTTAAAGACTTTATAGCTAATCCTAAAGAAAATATGTATCAAAGCCTTCATACAACGGTTTATGGTAATGATGGACATGTATTTGAAATACAAGTAAGGACTTACGAAATGGACGAGGTAGCTGAAAAGGGTGTAGCTAGTCATTGGTCTTATAAAGAACATGGAACAAAGAAAATCCAAAGTATAATGGAACAAAAACTAGAATTATTCCGTAATATTATTGAAGGGGCTCAAGAGGAATCAGATGTTGATTTTGAAAAAACGATTAAGGAAGACATTTTTCAAGATTTAATATATACATATACACCTAAAGGTGATGTTGTTGCCTTACCAAAAGGCTCAACACCAATTGATTTTGCATATCGTATTCACTCTGAAGTTGGAGATAGAATGGTTAGTGCTATTGTTAATGATCAAATAGTACCACTTTCTTACGAATTACAAAACGATGATGTTGTTAGTATTAAAACAAACGCTAACTCAAAACCTAATAAAGATTGGCTAAATATTGCTAAAACTCCTCAAGCAAGAAATAAAATTAAATCTTATTTTAGTAAAAAAGATAAGGAAGAATATATTGAAAAAGGTAAAAATATTTTAGAAAAAGAATTAAGAAAGAGAAAAATACCATATGCAGATATATTTAATAACAATACTATTAATAAAATAGTTAAGGACTTAAAAGTAGAGGATTTTGATGAAGTATATTTGGGTATAGGATCACTAAGATGGACAGCTAGTTATATTATTAGTTTAACTGATAAAGATAAACATGAAGCAAGTGATTTATTATTTGAAAGAAAAATTATATTACCAAAAATAAGTTATAAAAGTGATATATTGGTTGAAGGTGTATCAAATATCATGGTAAATCTTGCAAAGTGTTGTATGCCAATAAAAGGTGATGACATAGTAGGATATATAACCAAAAATCAAGGTATAAGTGTTCATAAAAAAAACTGTCCAAATGTTGATTTAAATAGTGATAGAATAGTTGATGTTTCTTGGAATAATGATAGTAATAACTATTATTTTACTAATATATATGTTACTATAAAGGACAATTCTGATATTTTAGCTTCAATTATAACTGAAGTAGGTAAGTATGATTCTTTGGTTAGAAGTTGTAATACGAAAGAAAAAGATAATTATTATGTCTATGAACTAAATATTAGGATTAAAGATACTAATGATTTAGAAAAGATTATGAATGGCATTAGGCATCTAGAAAATGTAAAGGAAGTAACATTAAGCTTGTAGGTGATAAAATGAAAGTAGTGGTACAACGTAGTAAATATAGTAAGGTTGTAGTAGATGGCAAATTAATAAATGAAATTAATAATGGATTAGTATTATTAGTTTCTTTTACTCATGGAGATACCATTGATAATATTCTAAATATGATTAAAAAAATTGCTAATTTACGTATATTTGATGATGAAAATGGTATTATGAATAAATCTATTTTAGATACAAATGGTGAAATTCTTTCTATATCACAATTTACTTTATATGCCGATACTAAAAAAGGTAATAGACCATCATATATTCATGCATTAGGGGGTGCTGAAGCAATTAAGATGTATGAACAATTTAATTATGAAATGAATAAGTATTGTTCTACAAAACCTGGAGTTTTTGGAGCTGATATGGAACTTACTATAACAAATGATGGACCAGTTACCATTATCTTGGAGTTATAATGATAAAATCACTTATTAATAAATATCGAATGATTCTTACATACTTAATATCTGCTGGTTTATCTTTTGGTATAGATATAGCCTTATTTTCTATATTTATGTTATTTAACAATAATATCATTTTAAATAGTTATTTAGCTAGGGCTATATCATCAATTATCAATTATATACTTAATAAAAAATTAGTATTTAAATCAAAAGAAAAAACAGTTAAAACAGCTTTCAGTTATTTTATATTAGTTATAACTAATATAACTATATCTGGATTATTAGTATCAATCATAAATAATAATACGGGAATAAATGCTACAATCATCAAAGTAATAATTGATAGTTTAATATTTATAAGTAACTATTTTTTACAAAAATATATTATATTTAAAGATAATTCAAATAGTAAATTATATAAATATATAATGCCTATAATTAGCTTTATAGCTTTATTTATCCACTTTAACAATAAGGGTATATTATTTAATTATAATATCTATGATTATATTATAATGCCAATATCATTAGTACTATTATATGTCTTATATCTAAAAATATTTAATTACAAAAATGATAAATTTAAAATACTTAGTATTATATTTAGTATCTTTATGATAATAGGGTATAGTTATAATAAAACTCATACATATAATCTAATATTTAATAAAGAAGTATTTGTATTAATTAATTTAGTTAAATTATTCGGTTTTTATCATTTAATTAAGAATGTAATGAATATATTATATGAATATATGCTAAAACTAAATTTAAAAGATGTTAAAGATAGTGTTAAAAATAGTTTTAGTAAACACCCTTTCTTATATAGTTTTATTTTATTATTCTTATTTTATCTAATATATCTTATTAGTTATTATCCTGGAGTATTGAACTATGATAATGCTAATCAAATAAAAGAAGTTTTAGGAGTTCATACTAGATACTTAGATAGTGTAATTGTCATTAATCCCAGTATTACATTAACTAATTTTAATCCAATATTACATACGTTATTACTTGGTAATCTATATAAATTTGGTGTATTCTTGGGATCAGGAAATTTTGGCTTATTTATGTATACATTTATCCAAATGACTATTATGGCTGTATCACTAGCTTATTCCATATATTTTCTATACAAGGAAAATGTTAAAATTAAATATTTATTAATTATATTATTCTTGTATATTTTATTACCATATTATCCATTTTATTCAATAACATGTGTTAAAGATACTTATTGGACAGCATTTTTTATTCTTTATTTAACTAAAATATATAAGTTATTAAAACATGATAATAAAACTAAAGATTATCTTATCTTAATGGGAATTATATTTTTATTAATACTATTCCGTAATAATGGTATTATAGCAGTAATATGTAGTTTACCATTAGTATTGTTATTTAATAAAAATGTTATACGTCCAGTATTAATAATGCTTATAATTACAATTGGATTTAGTATAGGATATGCCAAAACTCTTAAATTTCTTGAAATACCTAATACGTCACCAAGAGAAGCTTTATCAGTACCATTCCAACAAACTGCTAGATATGTAAAAGATTATCCAGATGATGTAACAAAAGAAGAAAAAGAAGCAATAGATAAAATACTAAAATATGATTCTTTGGCAACTAGATATAAACCAGAATTATCCGATAAAGTAAAGAATAAATATAATATTTATACAACAAAAGATGATCTGAAGACTTATTTCAAGTACTGGCTTAGAATGGGCTTAAGACATCCAGATTCTTATATTAATGCCACATTAAGTAATAATTATGGTTATATTTATCCAGATGTTTATGGTTGGTATTTCTATTGTAATTTAAATAAAAAAATAGCTGATGCTGTTCCAGGATATCATTTTAATACTTTAATTATTCCAAGATTAGTTTTATCTGGTGAAGCAATAGCGTTTACTAAGATACCAATTCTAAGCTTATTTGTTTCTTGTGGATTTTGGACTTGGTTCTATATTTTCTTAACAGTATGCATATTTATACAAAAGAAAAAAGAATTAATAGTACTATTATTTCCAGTATTTTCATTAATATTTATGTGTATTATAGGACCCGCCAACACATATTTTAGATATGTTTATCCATATGCAGCTGTGGCTCCATTAATACTAATCATAATAATCAAAGAATTTAATAAAAATATTATTAATAAAAAGGAGGAAAAATATGATAGTAAAAAATAATTATAATGAATGTTTAACTAATTTAGCGTGTTCAATAAGGAAATATTTTAACTTAGACTATAAACATAATACATTACCTTATATAGATAAAGTATTAGAAGAATATCAGCCTAAAAATGTTGTAACGATTCTGTGTGATGGTATGGGTTCTATTATTATGGATAGAATGTTGGATAGTAATGATTTTCTTATTAAGAATCGTCTTAAAACTATTACAACAGTATTTCCAGCTACAACTGTTGCAGCAACAACTTCAATGATGACAGGATTAAATCCAGTTGAAACCGGAATGATTGGTTGGGATACATATTATAAAGAATTAGATAGAGTAATTACTACATTCATGAGCACTGAAAAAGGCGATAAAGAAGAAAAAGTATTAGATGAAGCTGTTGCTTATAACAACAAATATATGATTAGAAAATCAATAATGGATGAATTAAATGAAAAAGGAGAATATAAAGGATATACATTATTTCCTTTTGGTGAAAATTCATATAGAGATTTAAATGATATGGATCAAAAAATAGAAAAGTTATGTCAAGAAGATGGTAAAAAATATATTTATGCCTATGATATCGATCCTGATCATACAATGCATGACATTGGTTCTGATAAAGAAGAAATAAAATTTATAATAGAAAGTATAAGTAAAAGGATAGCAAACCTTAGTGAAAAATTATCTGATACAATCATCTTTGTTGTAGCGGATCATGGTCATATAAATATCGATAATATTCATTTAGAAGATTACCCAGATATAACTGATTGTTTTAAAAGAAATACATCAATTGAATCAAGAGCAGTAAATTTCTTTATTAAAGATGATAAAAAAGAAGAATTTAAAACGTTATTTAACAAGTATTTTAGCGAATATTTTGATTTATATCCAATTAATGAGGTAATAGATGCTCATTTATTCGGTGATGGAATAGAAAATCCCACTTTTAGAGATCAACTTGGAGATTTCATAGCTATTGCTAAAAGTAATAAAGCCTTATTATATGGTGGTAATGAAGAATTAGTATCTCATCATGCGGGATATACTGATCAAGAAATCTATGTACCATTAGTTTTAATAAAAACCAAAAAGTAATATTTTTAAAACTATTTCATATATTAATTATATGGAAAAAGATCTAATTACTATATATCTCAATTATTTATTTGCTTTGCAAGAAAGAGAAGAATACGGGGATAAATATGGGGATACAGATGAAATAATTGCTTATTATGAATCAATATTAAATATTAAAACTAGTAAAGAATTAAAACTAGAAAGAAAAATAAAAAAGGATGTTTAATTATCACATAGATAATAAACATCCTTTTCTGTACCGATAATTATATTTCTATTACCATCTAAGGTATTACATTTTAAAAGATAGAATTTTCCATTGTTATACATAATTGATTCATCGTCATATACTTTGTAAATATTCCAATTCTCATATAATTTATCAATTGTGGTGTATCCATTATTTAATGCTTCTTCAATGGGAATATCTACGATATTACTGCCATAATCATCATACAAAATTATTTTTAAATTAGTTAATAATTTATCCCCAGTATCATACTCATAAATTACTTTATATTCATCATAAGTATTGTTATAGTTTAAATAAAAACCATCACCTGGACCAACAGGATGTTTAACATTATTATTAATTTCATATTTACAACCAGTTAAAAGAAATAAAAATAGTATTAATATTGTAATTTTCTTCATATTTAAAATCCTTTCATATTATATAATTTAAACGTTCATTTTTATACATCATTATTTTTATAATTATCACAAATAAATTATAATACATTTTAAAAAAAAATTCATTATATTTTTCTTTACAAAAATACATCTAGTGGGATATAATAACCATTGTAACTTGAAGGAGGGTTAAGCATGAATTATCGAGTACCAGTTATTATCCTAAAAGACCTAGTAATCCTCCCTAATCAGGAAATAAAACTTGAATTAAATAATCTTTTAACTAAATTAACCATTAAGGAATCTAATCAAAACTTTCAAGGAAATGTATTAGTTGTGGCACCCCTTGATTCTTTAGAAGAAGAACCAGATGTAACAGATTTACCTAAAGTTGGTGTAATTGCTCAAATTAAGAATAAGATAAGTATTGATGATTCTGTTCAAGTAAGAATTAAAGGTGTTAGAAGAGTAGCAGTAGATCATTATTACAAGACTAGTGATTCAGATATTTTATACTCTGAGGTTATGGTTTTTGATTTACCTTCACTAATTCCTGAACAGGAAACTACTTTAGTAAATAAATTATATAGTGTTTTAGAAGATTATATAGATCGTAATAAAGAATTATCTAACGATATACTGGGATATGTAAAAGAAAATAATGACTTAGATAAAGTAACTGATACTATTGCCTCATTCTTACCATTTAAAGTAAATAAAAAGATGGAATATATGCAAAATATTAATCCAGTAAACAGAGCAAAATCTTTAATAAAAGATATGACGGAAGATTTAAAAGAAAAGGATTTAGATGAAGAATTAGATACTTTAGTAAGTGATAATCTAGTAAAAGATCAAAGAGAGTATCTATTAAAAGAAAAATTAAAAGCAATCAAAGATGAATTAGGGGAAAATTCTTGGAAAGAAGAAGAAACTAAGGAACTTTATGCTAAAATTGATGAGTTAAAACTAGATAGTAAAACTAAAGATCATATTATTCATGAATTAAACAAATATGAAATAATGAATGAATCTAGTCCTGAAATTAGTGTCTTAAGAAGTTATTTGGATTGGGTAGTAAACTTACCATGGAATAAAAAATCAAGGGAAACAGCAGATTACAAAAAAGTAATGGAAGATTTAAATAAAACCCATTATGGTTTAGATAGTATTAAAGAAAGAATAGCTGAATATGTTGCAATCAAAAAATTAAACAAAAATATTAAAAGTCCAATTATATGTTTAGTTGGGCCTCCTGGTGTAGGTAAAACAAGTATTGCAATGTCAATAGCTAAAGCATTAAATAGAAAATTCTATAAAATATCAGTTGGAGGTCTAAATGATTCAACTGAATTAATAGGATCAAGAAGGACATATTTAGCATCTAATCCTGGTAAAATAATTCAAGGTATTAATAAATGTGGAACAAATAATCCAGTATTACTTATTGATGAAGTAGATAAAATGGTTAAGGATTATAAAGGTGATCCAGCTAGTACCTTATTAGAAATATTAGATCAAGTTCAAAATAAATACTTTATAGATAATTATATTGAGGTACCATTTGATTTAAGTAATGTATTATTTATATTAACTGCTAATGATTTAAATGATATTCCTTATACATTAATAGATAGGGTAGAAGTTATAACAATTAATAGTTATACAATATTTGAGAAAAAAGATATTGCTAAAGAATACATATTGCCTAGAGTAATAGAAGAAAATACATTAAGCAAGAATACCAAATTTAGTGATGAAATTATATATTATATTATTGATCATTATACTGATGAAGCTGGAGTAAGAGATTTAGAGAGAGTTCTTAATTCTCTAGCAAGAAAAATGGCTATTAATGATATAAATAGTATTAATAAAGATAAAGTAGTTAAATTATTAGGTAGAGAAAAATATACCATTAATAACTATAATTTAAATAATATAGGTACAGTAAATTCTCTTGCTTGGACACCTTTTGGGGGGAGAGTTACTCAAACTGAAGTAGTAGAATATAAAGGAAATGGTCATGTAACTATTACTGGTAATATAGGAAATACTATGGAAGAAAGTGTAGCAGTAGCTATGTCTTATATTAAGAATACCTATAAAGAATCATTTAATAATATTGATTTACATATTCATTTTTTAGAAGGTTCTATTAAAAAAGATGGAACATCTGCAGGATTATCAGTAACAGTAGCTATTCTAAGTTTAATTAAAAAGAAAAAAATAAGTAAAGATATTGCATTTACTGGGGAAATATCTTTAAATGGCGATATTATTAAAATCGGAGGTTTAAAAGAAAAACTAATTGGGGCCTATAATAAGGGAATTAAAACAGTATATATACCTGATGCCAATAAAGATGATTTAGAAGATATTCCTAAAATAATAAAAGAAAAATTAACTATTATACCAACAGTTAATTTTCATGAAATATGGCTTGAATTATTTAAATAATTAATAAAAATGGTAGTATTATTAATATTATAGATGAAATAAGATATATTCGATTTAATAAGATACTATATGGAGTAATAGCTTTTTCGGGTTTTTTAGGATTAATATATATACTTAATTCATCTTTAATATTAGGATTAAATAAAAATTTAAATCTAATACTATCAGATTCGTTATATGTTTCATTTTTATACGTATATTCATAATAATAAATATACGTATTTTTTTCATATCCAGTCCGATAAGGTTTATCAGTTACTTTACATTTAATAAGTTCCATTTTTTTCTTCATCATATAATATTTATAATATTTAAATAATACTATAATTGCTATTGTATAAAATATAACAAATATAATTGCTTGATCTTTAGTCATATAATCACCTTAAAATAAATTTATCATAATAATTAGGGTTTGTCTATTAATAAATAATTTGATACAATGGAATAGTGATGGAAAATGAAGTTGAAATTTAAATTGGATTATACAGATAAGAAAACTATGGCTAGATTAGGAACTATTTCATATAATGGAAAGACTTATGAAACACCAATGTTTATGCCAGTAGGTACCAATGCTACAGTAAAAACATTATCACCAGAAGAACTAAAAGAAGTTGGTTCAGGTATTGTACTTGCCAATACTTATCATTTATGGTTAAGACCTGGTGAAGATATTGTAGCGAAAGCTGGTAATCTTCACAAATTCATGAATTATGATGGACCAATTTTAACTGATTCTGGAGGATATCAAGTGTTTTCTCTAGCTAATCCTAAAGATATAAATGAAGATGGTGTTAAATTTAAAAATCATTTAAATGGTGATAGTTTATTTTTAACACCAGAAAAATCTATTGAAATTCAGCAAAAATTAGGTAGTGATATAATGATGTCATTTGATGAATGTGTTAAATGGCCAAGTACTCATGAATATTTAGAAAGTAGCGTTGAAAGAACACTAAGATGGGCTAAAAGAGGAAAAGATGTTAAAGTAGATAATGATCAATTATTATTTGGAATTGTACAGGGTGGAGAATACCCGGATTTAAGACAACATTGCGCTTTAGAATTAGTTAAAATGGATTTTGATGGTTATTCTGTTGGAGGTACGTCAGTAGGTGAAGATAAACCAACAATGTATAAAATGGTGGAATATTCCACTAAATACTTACCAGAAGATAAACTTAGATATTTAATGGGAGTTGGAGATCCAATAGACTTAATAGAAAATACTATGCGAGGAATTGATTTATTTGATTGTGTATCTCCTACAAGACTTGCTAGACATGGCCATGCTTATACAAAAAATGGAAAAATTAATATAAAAAATAGTAAGTATAAAGAAGATTTTACTCCAATTGATGATACTTGCGATTGCTATGCATGTGAAAACTATACAAAAGCTTATGTAAGACATTTAATTACCAATAATGAAACTTTCGGAGCCCGTCTTCTATCTATCCATAATATTTATTTTCTTCATAATTTAATGAAAGAAATAAGAAAAAATATTAAAAATGGTACTATGGAAGAATATAGAGATAATTTTATAAAGGAGTATTATCATGAAAGTAAATAAATTTTTCATTTCTTTAGCAATAGTTTTAGTATGTGGTGTAATTATTGGTATGACTGCTTATAAAGTAATAACTGAACATAATAAAAAAGTATTAATTGTAGAAACTAAATATATAATAAGTCAAGCTAAAAAATGTTATTATGATGATATCTGTACTAATGATAAAATAACATTACAAGAATTATATGATAAGAATTATTTAGAAAGACAAGTGAATAGTGTAACAAAAGAATATTATGATAGTGAATCATATGTTATGAAAAATGGTAATGATTTTGAGTTTTATACTCCTTAATCATTACCTTTTTTATTAATACCTAACATACCACCAAATAAGCCAGTAATAAGTAAAATAATATAATAAATAAATGTGGTTAATTTAAATATATCTTTATTAATTATTATATTAACAATAACTATTAATAGAATAAATAAACCAGATATCTTTAAACCAGCAATATAACCCTTAGAATTCACTTTTTTACCACTACGATAACCAAATATTAAAAATGATAAAACATTAAAAATAAATATTAATAAATTAGTAATAGAAGTAGATAAACCTAATAAATTTAATAAACTCGTTATAAATATTAATAATATTAAAAATATTGTATAATATCCTAATTCTTTTAAATAATATTTTATAATAATCACCTAATAAAATATATGATTAAAAATATAATAAATATTCCATAATATCCATGGTGATTACTAATGGAATTATTTACGGTACTATATAGAACAATATTCTTTTATTTTTTTATCTTAATTTCATATCGAATAATGGGTAAAAGAGAAGTAGGACAATTAGGAGTAATTGATCTAATAGTCTCTATTTTAATTGCGGAATTAGTAGCTATAAGTATTGAAAATATAAATGATTCAATAATTAATACTATTATTCCTATATTTATCTTAGTATTATTAGAGGTTATATTTGCTTATATATCAATTAAATCTCGTAAATTCAGAGTATTATTTGATGGTAAACCATCCCTAATAATATGCAATGGTAAAATAAATTATAAAGAAATGATTAAGCAAAGATATTCATTAGATGATTTATTATATGAATTACGTCAAAAAGAGATCAAAGATATAGATATGATTGAATATGCTTTCCTAGAACCAAATGGTAAATTATCAATATTTAAATACAATATATTCAAGTTTAAAAGTAGTTATCCTATGCCTTTAATTGTAGATAGAGCCATCCAAATTAAAGCCTTAGAACATATACATAAAAATAAAGAGTGGTTAATAGAAGAATTAGATAAAAATAATCTAAATTTAAGAGATATTTTTTATGCATTTTACAAAAATAATAAAATATATATCGTAAAAACTAGCGATATTAAATAAAGTATGTTATAATCACCTTAGTATAGGAGTAGTAATATGAAAAATTTAATAAATAAAATTAAAAAAAATAAAACTACAGCCATTATTTATACTTTTACTATAGTATTATTAGCATTTATAGTAATAAGTGTAACATATGCTTATTTTGAGGCTCAGTCTTTAGCTGCAGGTATTGGTAATGTAAATGCAAAATTTAGTACACTAGATGAATATTTAATAACTAGTAATGGCAATCTTAATCTAGCTGTAACTCCAACAACATTACCAGAAAATGGTAATAATCAAGTTGTAACAGCTACTGCTCAAGTATCATTAAAAAGAAATCCTGATACTACTAATACCGCAACTAGATCATATTATGTTTATTTAAAAATAAAAAATAATACATTTACTAGAACAAGTGCTAGTAGACCAGAAATATTATTTAATGCCTATTTAAATAATCAAGAAGTAACCATTACTGACTTAACTCAAGTGACTGAAGGTCTAGTTACCGGGTATGACGTAACTGAAGAAAGTGGATTAATAGAAATTGTTGCTCCACAAACTATAACGAGTTCCTCAAGTGATACAGCAACCGTTCAAAATTGGGAATTTAAATTAACATATTTAAATCTTGATATTGATCAATCTGCTAATATAGGAGCATCGTTTAATGCTGAAGTAATGATAAACAAAGAGGAATATCAAGGATTTACAGGAACATTATATAGATTAAATAACAGAACAGCATTTAATAATCATGAAATAAATGATGAAACTAGTAATGTATGGTGTCATATATATGGAGGAGCACCAGATTGTTCATATCCATATGCAACCAAAGTTGCATGCGAATATTGGGATTTTTATACATGTAGTGAAGGAACTGCAACAATAGGTGTAGGAGACTATGAAACTGATGCTGATGATATTAGAAATATAGAGAATGTATACTGCGCATACTATAGTGCAAATGGAAACAATTCATGCAATAATGGCTATTATTTTGATACTCAGACACAATGTGAAGATTATTTAACAACGAATAATATATCAGGATACACGTGTATAGAAGGTAGCGTAAATAATATTATTTACTTAAAACATGAAGTATTGGATGGATTTATTGAAGACTCAAAAGTATGCTTATGGTATAACAATCATGAATTTTGTATGGGACCAAATTACTGGGTAGAAACAGGTAATGGAGGTACTAATCATCAAAGTGAGGAAAATGGGATAGCTACTAAAAATAAATTACAAGCCGAAATGGAAGCAGCGTTGGGAGTCCAAGCTGATCTTTATTACGGAAGTTCGGTATCAGCTAACTTTAGTTTTACATACATCACATGTGATGTCGATTCAAGTGGTAAAGTCAGCTGTAATGACTTGCATTCTAATAAATCATGTCAAGTTTATAGTGATGGATCATCTAATTGCAATATGTAATTTACTGAAACTACGTTTTATATTCATACGATTACAATAATATTAAATAAATTTACAGCTTATTTTATCAAGAAAAATATTGCTGTTTTTTTTATATATGCTATAATTATGTATAGAATAAGGAGTTATGTTATGAAGCAAATTATAAATGATATGAAAAGTAATAAATTGCTTGCTATAATGTATACGTTTTCATTTGTCATACTAGCAATAATTATTATAAGTGTAACATATGCTTATTTTGAATCTCAATCATTAGATAGTGGAATAGTTGATGTTGATGCAGAATTTGGTTTATTAGATGAATATCTTATAACAGGAGGTAATCCATTATCACTTAATGTAACACCAACAATATTACCTGAAGATGGAAATAATCAAGTTGTAACAACTACTGCTCAAGTATCACTTAAAAAGAATCCTGCACAAGCAACAGACTTAACAAAAGAATACTATGTATATTTTAAAATAACAAATAATTATTTTATTAGAACTAATCCGTTAAAACCAGAAATAGTGTTAAATGTATATTTAAATAATCAAGAAGTTACTATATCTAGCTTAACCCAAGTAACTGAAGGTCTAGTTACCGGGTATGATGTAACTGAAGAAAATGGAGTTATTGCAATTGCTGTACCACAGACTATAACAAGTACATCAAGTGATACTGCAACAGTTCAAAACTGGGAATTTAAATTAACTTATTTAAATCTTGATAGTGATCAATCCACTAATATAGGAGCATCGTTTAATGCTGAAGTAATGATAAACAAAGAGGAATATACTAAATTTACAGGAACAATATATAGAAATAATGATATTAGAGTTATAGCTGGTTTATCAATAGAGCCTATAACAGGAACACAATGGGTAATTACGGATGGTGAAGAAGATTTTTTAAATTATGATGATCAGGCAACATGTAATGCAGAACTAATAGAATCAAATGCTCCAAATGAATTTTATTGTGAAGAAAAATACGGAACATTTGGAGGAGTAGGAAGTTATGTAACAAGTGTGAATAATATTAGACATGAAAGTAATGTGTACTGTGCATATAATAGTGTGGAAGATGAAAATTCATGTGATTCTGGAATTTCTTGGAGTACACAAACTGAATGTGAAAACTACTTAACTGCAAATAATATTTCAAATACTACGTGTATGATCGGTGAGTTAAATAGAAATGTTTACTTAAAACATGAAGTAGAAGATGATATAATAAAAACTATGGAAACATGCCTATGGTACAACAATCATGAATTTTGTTTAGGGCCAGACTATTGGGTCGAAGACGACACAAATGGAACAGCAACAAGCAATAAGTTACAAACTGCAATGGAAACAGCACTAGGAACTCAATCTCGTGGTTGTTACCCAAGTTCAAGAAGCGTAATTTGCTATTTCGATGACTACGCCTGCAGTGCCAACACGAATGGTGTTGTATCTTGTGATGGTTTTGGCACTAGTTGTGAATTCAATACGAATGGGTCATCTTATTGTAGGTATGAATACGGACATAATACCTTCTAGAATGGTAATTAGTGATTTGAAAATTGCTTTTAAAAAAAATAGAAAAGAGGATAAAAATGGTTATATTAAGTGTAGGTAAATCTAGTTGGAATATATCTGTTCCAACAAATGAATTTATTAAAGAGGGAATGGTTAATAACTATAAAGAAAGTTATGCAAGTGGAGCTGGTATGGCATCTAATGTAGCATACTTATTATCAAAATGGGGTGCAAATGCCGTGTTATCAAGCATGGTAGGATCTGATGATTATGGTACTAAACTTAAAAGAGAATTTACTGATTTAAGTGCTAAAACTGATTATATTGAAACTACATATGATAAAGAAACCAGTTTGGATATAACATTAGTAAATACTAAAAATAAATCAAAAACGGTAATTAATGTATCTACGGAATTATCATTAATTAAGAAGTATAATTTTGAATTTCAAGCAGATATTGTATTTACTGATTGTTTTGATTATGGTGCTAGTCAAAATGCCTTTACTAAATATCCTGGAGCTATAACAATAGTTGGAGCTAGTCTATCTACTCCAGAAGTATTAGAAATGTGTAAATATAGTAAATATATTATTTGCAATAGAGAATTTGCAGAAGCAAATACTGGTATTAAAATAGATATTAGTAATCCGCAAAGTTTAGTAGATGCTTATAATAAATTACAAAATAAATATCCAAAGGCTATTATTATATTGTCATTAGATATAAATGGAGCTGTTTATCAAAGCGGTAATCAAATTAAAATAATGCCTGGATTAAATGTTGAAGTTGTAGATAGAACTGCGGCAGGAGATGCTTTTAAAGCAGCATTTATTTATTGCTTAACCAATAATTTTGATATGGATAAATCAATTGTTATGTCAAATATTGCTGCAGGTTTAACAGTAACTAAAATGGGATCACGGGTATCTTTCCCAAGCTTATCTGAAGTAATTAATACCTATAATCAAAAGATGGGCTTGGTTGCTGATCCTAATGCTCAAACTGCCCAACCAGCTCCTGCTGAACAACAAGTACAACCTCAACCACAAATTCAAGCGTCAGAGCAAGCCAATACACAATCAGTACCTGAGCAACCAGTTCAAGGACAAGTACCACCAGTACAAACTCCTCCAGCAGGTCAATCTTGATAACTAGTAAAACACCTAAATTAGATTTGCACGGGGAAATAACTTCAATGGTACCAGTATTAGTGGATGAATTTATTCATGATTCATTAATTCAAAATTTTGATGAAGTAATAATAATCCATGGTAAAAGTACTAATATTTTAACTAAAGAAGTACATAAAGTATTAAAGAATAATAAAAATGTAACCAGTTATAAAATAAATAATTGGAATGTTGGTGAAACAATCGTTAAATTGAACAAGCAATAGCTTGTTTTTTTATTTACTTGACACAATTATGTAAGAAATTTACATTTTAGTGTTAAAGTTTTTGTTAAATAATGATAAAATAATAATGTGGTGGTTAATTATGAGAATTTTTTCTGATATAGGGGACTTTTTTAGTTCGCTATCATTTATAGATATAGTATTCTTCTTTTTAGTGATGATATTAATTATATTAGTAGTTACCTTAATCTATTTTATTAGAATTAATGAAGACGAAAAAAAAGATAAATTAGAAGAAACTGCAGAAATGAAGATAGTAAAGGAATTGAAGGAAAATATGGATAAGGAAAATAGTGTTGTTATAAATTTATCGGACTATGAGAAAGATCAAGAAGATAAAGCAATAATAAGTTATGATGAATTATTAAATAAAAGTAATAGATATGGATTGAATTATGAAAAAGAAGAGTTACATGATGATGTAACAGTTAAAAAGGTTGATTTAGATAATATTAGTAGCAATACTATTGATAGTACTAAATCTGAAACAAGAGTAATAAGCTTTGCAAAGGAGGAAGCTTTCTTAGAAGCTTTAAAAAGATTACAAAAAGAATTGGGGTAATGGTTAATGAGATTTAATATTGTAACGTTTGGTTGTAAAGTAAATCAATATGAATCTAATATGATGAAAGAAAATATGCTTCATCATAATTTTTTGTATGAGGAAAATTTAAATAAATGTGACATTATTATAATAAACACTTGTACAGTAACTAATACTGCTGATAAAAAGTGTTTAAAAGAAGTTAGAAGAATAAAAAGAGAGTATCCAGATAAAGTGCTAGTAGTTGTTGGATGTAGTGTTCAATATCAAGAAGATGCCTATAAGGGTATGGATATAGATATATTAATGGGAAATAAAAATAAAAGTCATATTGGGGATATAATTCAAAATTATCTAGAAACTAAAAATAGATATGAGTATATTGATAAAGAACGAAACATCGGATTTGAAGATATGAATATTAATTCATTTAACCATGTACGGGCATTTATGAAAATTGAAGATGGTTGTGATAATTTTTGTTCTTATTGTATTATTCCTTATGTAAGAGGAACTGTTCGTTCTAAAAATTTTGATACCTGTATAGAAGAAGCAAAATGTTTAGTAAAAAATGGACATAGAGAAATAGTATTAACGGGAATTCATACTGGTAGGTATGAATTTAATGGTCATGACTTAAGTGATTTAATAAATGAATTAAGTAAAATAACTGGTTTAGAAAGAATAAGAATATCTAGTATTGAAGTAACGGAATTAAATGATAAGTTTCTAGTATTACTTAAGGATAACAAAAAAATATGTAATCATTTACATATTCCATTACAAAGTGGTAGTGAAGAAATATTAAAGAGAATGAATAGAAAGTATAATATTGACTACTTTATTGATAAAATCAATACTATAAGGAGTATTAGACCGGATATATCAATAAGTACTGATATTATAGTTGGTTTTCCAGGAGAAACTGATGAACAATTTAAAGAGTGCTTAGAAAATGTTAAAAAGATAAATTTCAGTAAAATTCACGTTTTTCCATATTCTAAAAGAGAAGGAACTGTTGCAGCAGGAATGCCTAATCAAGTACCAGAAGATATCAAGAAAAAAAGAGTAAAAGCATTAATTGAGTTAAGTAATAAACTAGAAAAAGATTACTATAATAAGTTTAAAGGGAAAGAATTAGATGTTTTAGTTGAGGAGATAATTGGAGATAGATCTATTGGTCACACTAGTAATTATCTAAAAGTTGAAATACCAGAAACATTAGAAAAGGGACAAATATATAAAAGGGTAATATGAACTATATCAAGGGAAAAATAAAAAAAATCATTTATCATAATAATGAAAATGGCTACGCTGTAGCCTTATTTCGCGTTCATGAAACTAATGATAATGAAATGAAAGATAAAGTAAATAAAAGTATTACAATTACTGGAGTATTTACAGATGTAAATATAGATATTAATATGACTTTATATGGAACATATAAAAATAATGAAAAATTCGGTATGCAATATGTAGTAGATAATTATGAAATTGATAAACCAACTACTAAAGAAGCAATAATTGAATTCTTAGCATCACCATTTATTGAAGGATGTGGAGAAAGGACTGCAAAAAAAATAGTAGATGTTTATGGTGAAAATGCTTTAGATATAATTAAAGAAGACATGAATAATTTAACAATGATTGAAGGTATGTCAACATTAAAGGCTGCTAAAATATATAATTCATTAATAAATTATTATAAAAGTAGTGATACAATAATCAAACTACAAAATATGGGATTTAGCATTGAAGAATGCTCTAAAATATATAATAAGTTTAAAGATAACATTGATGGAATTTTAGGGGATGATTTCTACGAATTAAAATGTATCATAGATTTTAATAAATTAGATAATATATATATAAGTAATTATGGAGCAGATACTTTAGTTAGGATATATGCCTGTATTCTAGAATCTATGCAAAGAATTAGTGATACTAATGGTGATACATATTATTATAAAGAAGAAATAACGAGTGTATTACAAAATGTATTTAATATTTTCTTATCAGAAGAAGCTTTTGATGAAGCCTTAACAGATTTACTTAAAAATAATTTAATCTATATTGATGGTAGAAGAATATATCTAGAAAGCTATTATAAATCAGAGTTAAATATTGCTGATACTTTAAAAATAATAGATTCATTTAAAACTAAACCTATAAGTGATATTGATGTAAGATTAAAAGAATTAGAAGAAGAAATTCAAATAAATTATAATGAAGATCAGGAAAAAGCTATAACAAGCGCTTTAAATAATAATATAACCATTATATCTGGAGGTCCTGGAACAGGGAAAACAACCATAATAAATGCTATAGTTAGACTATATATTGAAGAAAACAAATTAGGACCTCAAGATATCCTAGAAACTATAGCTTTATTGGCTCCAACTGGAAGAGCAAGTAAAAAATTAGCTACATCTACAAATACACCAGCATATACAATTCATAGATATTTAAAATGGTATAAAGATAGTAATAGTTTTTTCTATAATGAGTATAATAAAACCAATCATAAATTAATAATAGTTGATGAAGTAAGTATGATAGATATCGACCTATTTAATGCTTTATTAAATGGAATTAGACCCAACGTTAAGCTAATATTAGTTGGGGATATATTTCAACTTCCAAGTGTTGGAGCAGGCCTGGTTTTAAATGATTTAATTGAATCAGATTATTTTAATTTTGTTCCTTTAAATCAAATATATCGTCAAAGTGAAAACTCCTATATACCATACTTAGCTAAGGAAATTAAAACTAATGATTTAAGTGAAGATTTTCTAACTAAAAGGGATGATTATAACTTTGTAATCGCTGAGAATTCCCAAATAAAGGATGCAATAAAGAAAATAGTCTTAAAATCTATTGAAAAGGATATTGATGAAAAAGGCTTACAAATACTTGCTCCCATGTATCGAGGAGATAATGGAATAGATAATTTAAATCTATTATTACAAGGAATTTATAATCCAACTAATCATAAAAAGAATGAAATTAAGTATGGAGAAGTAATATACCGAGAAGGGGATAAAGTAATTCAATTAGTTAATAATCTTGATAATAATGTCTTTAATGGAGATATTGGATATATTGATACTATAAATAATAATAAATTAATTATTAACTTTGATGGTAATAGAATAGAGTATGAAAAGAAAAATTTGAAAGAAATAAAGCATGCTTATGCTATGACTATTCATAAAAGTCAAGGTAGCGAATTTGATTATGTACTGATGCCTATATCAAATAGTTATTTTAAAATGCTTTATAATAAACTTATTTATACTGGAGTATCTCGGGCTAAGAAAAGCCTCATCATAGTTGGGGATCCTAAAGCTTTCATCCAAGGAGTAAGAAATAATTATAGTGCAAATCGAAAAACTAGTCTAAAAGAAAGAATATATGAGGTATATAAATAAGATTATAAGCCATACTACTTGTAGAGGTGGATTATGAAAACAATGCTTAAAACAGTATGTCTATTATCTAGTGCAGCTTTAATAGGTTTTGGAGTATATGCATTAACCAATGAGAAAATGCAAAAGAAAACAATGAAAAAAATAACTAAAGCTATGGATAATGCAGAAGCTATGATTAATAAAAAGATGAACAATTAGTTCATTTTTTTTGACATTTTTTTTAATAATAATATGCTAATATACTACTGGTGATAATATGAAACATTATAAACTAATTATTGGTTCTATCTTACTTGGTGGTTTAATGGCTTTCTTTTTTTATAAGGATATTAAATATGATGTAATAGCTCTAACAAATAATGAAGATTCAATCTACTTATTTCAAGTTGGAGTATACAATAATATTGATAATGCTAATAATAAATTAAATGAATATAGTGCTAATAATATGTTCTATCAAAACAATTATTACCGAGTTATTAGTGCAATATGTTATAGTGAAGAGACATGTAATGTTTTAAAGAACTATTTTAGTAATAAAAATATAAAGTATTATCTAAAAAAATATAATGTAAGTAAAGATTTAATTAAATCGTTAGAAAATAATGAAAAAATAATTAATACCACAACTAATGATGAAGTTATAACTATTATAAATAAAAAAAATAATACATTATTTATAAATTATTTAACATAATATAAATATGAAAATAAAATATATTGGATTATTATTAATATTTCTAATAATAATATTTCATAATAGAATTTATATTAATAATTATTTAGATAATAAACTAAATAATATATATTGTAAAAAAATACAAGATGATCTTAAAGCATATCAAGACAATTTATTAACTTATAACACAACTAAATATTTAACTAAAATTAAATACCGTGATATATATAATTATCAAAAAGAATTAGTTGTATATAAAGGATATAAGGATGGAATAGTTAAAGATTTAGGAGTGGTAGATAACAATATATTAATTGGGATAATATCTAAAACATATAGTGATTCATCAATAGTTAGATTAATTAATAATAAGGATAGTAAAATATCTATTAAAATAAATGATAATTATGGTATTTTAAAATACGATAATAAATTATATA
>JAEEGK010002580.1_pt1 | contig 45413 bp, 45 predicted proteins | sample 8958771 | NCBI WGS metagenome assembly JAEEGK01 (sample SAMN16246547, study PRJNA631951) | gut metagenome | biome: gut microbiome; feature: rumen; material: SC-attached | host: Bos | place: Iran: Karaj | collected 2018-10
TGACCGTATCAGGGTTACGGATCTCATGGGCCGCGAATAAAAGGATAATAGGAAAAACTTAGGGGAATTAAAATGAGAAACACAAAGATAGTTCATCAGGTGACTTTAAAGCACATGAAGATGAATATGAAGCGTACCCTGATATCGGTCATCGGAATCGCTTTGATGGTAATGCTGCTTACGACGGTCCTTGTCGGTAAGGATACGGCATACAGGTATTTTGTGGATATTGCATCTGCCAAGAAGGGTGCATATCACTATGCGGTATATAATCTCGACAAGGAGAAACTGGAAAAGCTCAAGGACCTGGATGAGGTAACGGAGATCGCCATAACTGAAGATCTTAAATATTCCGATTTCGAACAGTCTGCCAAGCCCGAAAAGCCGTTCATCAATGTAAGGAGATATTCGGCTGATGCATTTAAGTGGACGAATATAAAGCTTGTTGACGGAAGATTCCCTCAAAACGGGAATGAGATCGTTATAAGCGATCAGGCAATTAAAGACGGTTCGACAGTAAAGATCGGTGATACGATCAGCACGAGCACATTCAGACGTTATTTCAAGAATAACAATACTTCAGGCGCATTCGGAATACAGTATCCTGTCTTCAAGGTGCCTGCCGGTGAGACAGTTGAAGCTCCTTACAACATGTACTATTTTGTTCCGGGAACGGAATTCGGAGATGAATTCTATAAGACCGGTGAAGAGATCCACAAGGATACGGGTTTTTCACAGGATTTTACTGTAGTCGGAATCATCGAAGTTCCTGTCTTCGAGGAACCGATCTGCGCATGGTATTCAGCCATCTCGTTTGTTGATGAGACGACAATTCAGAGCGATACATTTAATGCTCTTTTAATGACTGATACAAAGAAGACCGATTCGCAATTCATGTACAAGATAAGATCGATCGTCGGCGATGATAACTACGAGATAAATGATACTTTGCTTGCTTTCTCGGGAAGTTCATCGATGGACTCGATTAACTTTATAGTCCTTGGTGCACAGGCATTCTTTGTAGTGCTTATCGCATTGATCTCGGTCATGCTGATATATAACATTTTCGCGCTCTCCTATGACGAGAGGGCAAAGTATCTGGGCATGCTTTCTTCAGTCGGTGCAACAGGCAAGCAAAAGAGAAGCTCTGTATATTTCGAAGCATTTATCATGCTCCTGCCGGCTCTCCCGATAGGCTTTGCATTAGGTCTTGGTACAGTTAAGATCGCAGCAAATACTGCAGGACCCATGGCAGAGAAACTGTTCAGCTTTGACGGTACCGGCGTTCTTAATCTGAAGCCTGTACTTGCAGTCAGTCCTGCATCAGTGATCGCAGTAATCCTCCTCAGTATTATTACTGTATTTATCTCTGCATTGATCCCGGCACGTAAGATCAGCAAGGTCGGCCCCATTGAAAGTATCAGGGGCACCAAAAAGTCCGGAAAATCAAGAAATAAGGCTAAGGGAAATCCTGACAGACTTATAGGCAGGTCAGCTGCAGGAATGCTTTCTTCCAGATTCTTTAAGAACGACAAGAGCAAGTCATTGGGAATCATAAGAGCAGTTGCGATCTTCTTCCTTGTTACTGTTGCCGTATATTTCGGAACATCACTCGTTATGATGATGGTTGATTACAAGATGGGCAGCAATGGCCTCAGCATTACATATGGCGACGACAGAAACTATTCAATGGTGGTCATTGATACAGGCGATCAGATGGAACGTGACGAGCTTATCGACATGATCAAAAATTCTGAAGGAACGAGTGATGTCACAGTAATCAGATTTGACTCTTGGTCAATCAGGCTTCCGTCTGAATTGTTAAGCGATGAGTATTGGAATGCAGATTATGAGATCGAGAGCATGTTCTATGAACCCGGCGAGCTTTCAAAGGATGAGTATATAAAAGAACTAAAGAGTATTGACTTCGGCAAAACCTACTTAAGTGTAATTGCTTTCGAAGACGAAGTGTTTAACAAGATGGCAAAGGAGGTAAATGCTGTATCTTATGGAGATGGTGAGATACCTTGCATTCTCATAAAAAATGCGTATTTCTCAACGGATCAGATTATCTCCAAGCGTCCGAGAGACTACAAGTATATTGAGGTAAAAGACCCGTATGCATTTAATGACGGCGAGGTTATTCCTCTTTACTCTAACGCGCATAGCAGAGCAGATGCAGAGGAATATGGTCTTGAGTGGGATAAACTGCCACATCCGGAGATCGATCTTGATGGTGCTCCCGTAAATTTCAAGGTGATAAAGAAAGTAAACACAGATGAGATCAGTGATTACATGGAAGGTACGGCAGGAAGCGGACTGAACATAATCGTCCCGATGAGCGTTGCAGAATACATCGACAAGATCAATGTTCAGGAAATGGAGACGGGGATCTTATTTAACTGCGACAACGAGGCAACCGTAAAAATGCTCATGGACCTGTCCAAACAGTTGAATGATCTTGGCGGGAATCTTGCACTTAACCAGGCCGGCAGTAGTGGCGCCGAGTTCAGGGAGATCATTGCATACCTCATCAGGACCGTGCTTATTGTGTTCACGGCAATCTCATCAGCAATCTGTCTTCTTAACGTTTACAGTTCGATATCAGGTCTCATGGTATCGAGAAAGAAGCAGTTCGCGGTCTTGAAATCCATGGGTTCGACATTTTCGCAGCTCCTGAATACCGAGATAAGAGAGAGCATAAGAATGCTGATCGCGGCAATAGTCATTGCTTTCCCGATTACAGGGATCATCTGCTGGCTGCTCGCGAAAACATTCATCGGCCAATTCGGATACTTCACGGTATCCTTCCCGTGGCTCCAGTCTGCAGGCTTGATCGTCTTCATAGCTGCGGCAGTTCTGCTCATGACGTTTATTTGCTTAAGACGTGAGAATAAGATTGATATAATAGAGGAGATCAAACGGGAAAGTGTCTGATGCATGGTATTAGTAGTTGAAGATGACAGCATAATCGCAGAAGGCTTGAAGCTTGCTTTAACAGGCGAGGGTATGGAAGTTACCCTCGCTTCTTCCGTTGCTGAAGCATATAGTGCTCTCGAAAATGAAGAGCCGGGGAAGAAGATCGATTTCTGCCTTCTCGACATGACGCTTCCTGACGGCAACGGCATGGACATATGCATGAAGATCCGCGAGACATCTGAGATGCCGATCATCTTCCTGACCGCAATGGACGATGAGATCCATACGGTTCTTGCGTTTGATAAAGGTGCGGACGATTATATTTCGAAGCCTTTCCATATCAAGGAACTGATCGCTCGTATGAAGCGCCTTATGAAGCGCACAAAGACCTCTGCTGCAACTTGTGCCATCGGCGATAACCTGGTCGACATCACGAACGCGAAAATGACCCGCGCAGGCGAAGAGATCATTCTTACGGCTATGGAATACAAACTTTTGCTTGTCTTTATCAACCACGCGGGAGAGATCCTTGACCGTGACCGGATATTAAATATCCTCTGGGATGATGTCGGAAGCTTTGTTAACGACAACACCCTTACTGTCTATATCAAGCGCCTGAGAAGCAAGCTTGGCGATGAGGACGGTAAGTATATCGAGACCATCAGGGGACAGGGATACAGGCTTAATCTATGAATCCGTATCTGATCGTTTCCATTGTTTTAGCTGTTATTGTGGCCGCTCTGGTGATCTATATCATTGCGGACAAGATAAAGCGCAGGAAAGACCTCGATGAACTCATTGATTTTCTTACCAAAGTGCAGGACAGGGATACTTTTCCGGAGCTCGGGCTTGAAGCTGAAGGCCGCATGCTAATCCTTCGCTCAGAGATCTACAAGCTCGCTTCAACGCTTCAGGAGCAGTATACTGGCGAGGTTAAGAAGAACACCTACAAGGCAGACATGCTCTCAAACATCTCGCATCAGATCAAGACACCGCTTACCGCGATCAACCTCATGACCGATGCTTTAAAGGTCGGCAATATGGATGAAGCCCAGCGCCGCCGCTGCATTGCGAATATTGAAAAGCAGACTGACCACATCACCTGGCTTGTAAGAACGCTCCTTACTATCGCTGAGATCGATGCAGGCGTCCTTGTAATGAAGAAGGAGCCTGTTAAGCTCCGCGGCATGATCGACGAGATCGTATCATCAATTGCAATCGAAGCGGATATTAAGGACGTATCGATAAAGGTCGATGTATCGCCTGATGATGAGATCACATGTGACAGGCGCTGGACTCTGGAAGCGCTGTCCAACATCATAAAGAATTCATTGCAGCACACTGAGGCCGGCGGCTTTATTAAGATCTCATCTGAAGACACCAACCTCTCAGTCAATATCCGCATCGAAGATAACGGCTGCGGCATCTCCAAGAAGGACCTGCCCAACATCTTCAACCGCTTTTATCACGGCGAGAAGTCTGACCCCAACAGCAACGGCATCGGCCTGTCCCTTGCAAAGCAGATAATCAACTCCCAGAACGGCGTGATCTCGTGTGAGAGCGAAGAGGGGAAGGGAACAATTTTCGAGATAAAGATATATAAATCTGCAACTGTGTGAAAAACCTTGTATAATAGTGTCCGTTAATCACCAAAAGCGGAGAATCTTAATGATCTACAATAATATCCTTGAGGCTATCGGAAACACGCCTCTTATCAAGCTGAATCACATTGTGCCCGAAGGCGCTGCCGACGTTTTTGTTAAGAACGAGGGCCTTGATGTCGGAGGTTCGATCAAGACACGCACGGCTCTCAACATGATCGAGCGCGCCGAGAAAGAGGGCAAGCTCAATAAAGATTCCATCATTGTCGAACCTACGAGCGGCAACCAGGGCATAGGCCTTGCGCTGATCGGTGCAGTCAAGGGCTACCGCACGATAATCGTCATGCCTGATTCCGTAAGTCACGAGCGTTCGATGCTCGTAAAGCACTACGGCGCAGAAGTCATTCTCATCCACGATGACAATGACATCGGCAAGGCAATTGAAGACTGCCGCCTCAAAGCTGAGGAGATCGCAGCATCAGACCCGCGCGTATTTATCCCCCAACAGTTCGAGAATCCCGCCAATACCGAAGCACAGTACGCATATACCGCAAAGGAGATCCTTGAGGCCATGGACGGCCGTGTTATTGACGGTTTCTGCTCAGGTATCGGCACGGGCGGCACTATCACCGGCATCGGTCACGCTTTGAAGGAAGCTAATCCCGCGACGGTCGTCTGGGCAGCTGAGCCTGAGAATGCAGCGATCCTGTCCGGCGGTTCGATCGGCACCCACGTTCAGATGGGCATCGGTGACGGCCTGATCCCCGGAATCCTTGATACTAAGGTTTATGACGACATCTGCATTATCACTGACGATGAAGCGATCAACACTTCCCGTGAACTCACACGCAAGGAAGGCATGATGTGCGGCATCTCTTCCGGCACGAACGTCGCATGTGCGATCAAGCTCGCGCAGAAGCTCGGTCCCGGAAAGACTGTAGTCACGGTACTTCCGGACACCGCAGAGAGGTATTTCTCGACGCCGCTGTTCGAAGAGTGATGATTAATTAAATCCGTCTGCTGTTCAGGCTGTTTTTCAGGGTAACACTGAAGGGCAGCCTGAATTTTTATTGTTCTTTGGAAGGTAAATTTGAAAATTCACACCAAAAGTGTAAAATTACACTTAGAAAGGAACCTGCATACAGTAGAAAGGCACCTTATGAAACGCGAAGAGTTCATAAAGACAGTAAGCAGCAAGTTAAAGCTCATCAGGACTGAGTACGGAATAACTCAGGAAGCGATGAGCGAGATGCTTGGGATCTCCAAAAAGACTCTCGTTGAGACCGAGAAGGGAAGGCGCGAACTGTCCTGGACGGAGGTTATCGCCGTGGCTACTGTTTTCGAGAAGAGCGAGGTGCTGCAGGGGATAACGGGCGGAGATGCAAGCGATGTGATACACGCGCTGGCGTTTGAGGACCGCCATATACAATATCCGCCGACGATGGGCGGTAAAGTGTGGTGGCGGGTGATAGATGAGAAGAACGGAATCAGGCTCCAGCAAAATTACGTCACCGGCCATTACAGGCTCCTTGATAAGGATGACTGCAGGCTGATCTCATCGTTCAGCAGGGAAGAAGTGGAAGAATACAGGGATTCACTGGGGAGGTAATCATGTTTGATAGTCTAATGTATCTGATCTCCGGAGTGTCGATCATAGCCCCGCCTGTCATCTTTGTCGTTTTCCTGATCAACGCGCTGATCCACATACACAAATATAAAAAGGGAACAGAAGGCAAGGGCAAGGCTGTGGCCTACAGCATCGTCAGCGGTGTAGCTTTAGTATATACAGTCTCAGAGGTATTATTATTTATCTGGTTTGCAGCAGGGATCACTCATATGTGATCGCTTGATGTTAATAGATTTAAATATGGGAGGAATAACAATGGAAATCGTATCAGCATTTATGATGGCAGCTTACTCACTGGAGAGGTTTCTGGATGATCTCGCAAGTTTTGCTTTGTTCGGCTTTTTGCCGTTGCTCTTCGTCGTCTTCCTGATCCTGGCCATCGTACAGGGCGTAAAGGTAAAGAAACATGGTGGCAAGAAGGCACCGATGATCGTCTTTATCGTGCTCTCTGCAGTTTTCGCGGTACTGACCTTATGTGAAGTGCTGCTTATGCTCTTGCTTGCGGCAGCAATAGCGCACATGTGAGGTGCCCGGCATGAAAGACAAGACTTTTATTGCGATACTGGCCATCATAATGGTCATCGGAACCGGTGTCACGGCCGGCCTTATGATCCACGGCTACAATCTTTGGAAAGAAATATCGATCGTTGAGATGATCGCTAATTGGGGATGATATAAATGGACAAGAAGAAATTAGCAAAGCAGCTGGGCGTTATCGCCCTGGTAATAGTGCTGTTTGCCGGACTTGATATCGGAATATACCGGCTCTTCATAAAGAGAGTAATAAGCCATCACTCTCCAGGCATGCAGAAGATGAGCGTTGAAGTCGGGAACTATGTGCCTTTTACAGGGAGCGAAAATGTATTCTCCGTCAAAGACGCGGACAAGCTTGAAGGCGACATTCCGACTATAGACGGCGCGGCAGCACTTCTGCCTATATATGCAGGATTTGTAGAGAGCATCTATCCCGAGAGTTCCGTTATCTATAACGGCGAGGATTACGATCCTGCAAGTGCAATGCACTATACGAACACCAGGGGCGCATACAAGGATATCGTTGACGGCAATGCGGACATAATCATATGCGCGGCGCCTTCAGATGAACAGCTTCAGTACGCAAAAGATAACGGTGTTGAGTTAGAACTCGTGCCGGTCGGATCTGATGCGTTCGTGTTCATTGTAAATGCCGGCAATCCGGTAGATAACATCACGATCGATCAGATCAGGGGCATCTATTCAGGAAAGATCACGAACTGGAAAGAGCTCGGCGGCAAGAACATTCCGATTGCCGCTATGAGAAGAAATAAGAACAGCGGTTCGCAGACCGCACTCGAGAAAATCATGGGCGACATCCCGATCAAGCCGGATTACACGGCACTGTTCGGAAGCCCCATCGGATTCTCGTTCAGATACTACGTAACCGGAATGTTAGGCGAAGGCGGCGTCAAGATCCTTACGATCAACGGGATCGAGCCTACTCCCGAGACTATCGCCGACGGTTCATATCCTGTTGCCGGCAATATCTATGCGGTATACCGCAAAGGCGAGACGAACGAGAATGTGAAGAAGGCGATCGACTTTATGCTCTCGCCTGAAGGACAGAAGATCGTAGAACAGAGCGGATATATTCCGCTCAGTCAGTGATCGGAGAAAAAATAAGGGCAGTGTCGCAGAATGATACTGCCTTTTTTCGTGCTCTGTAACCTCCGAGCGTTTTTGCCTGAATGTTGCTCTTTGTGTCCGCTTAGAAGGCAACAAATAAGGCAACATTGGCATTGTTGCTCTCTATGTTGCTCTTTTTGTCCGCCCGGAAGGCAACAAATCCTTAACTGAGGATTCGCGCGAACTATAAAACAAATAAAAGCAAAAGAGCCGCCTCTTCACGAGACGGCTCTCTTAATGTTTGCTTCAGGATTATATCAGCTGTTAGCTGCGATGCCTGCGATACCTGCAGCACCGACAATTGCAACGGCAATGATCATGATAGCGCCAACAACGATAGAGAGGATAAGACCGATGATACCGGTGATCTTACCAACCTTTGTGAATGTGTTCTGAACGCCTTCCTTCTTGCACTTTGCTCCGAGAACGAGGCTTACGATAGCGGGGATGAGACCGAAACCGTATACTTCGCAAAGAACGATAGAAGCAATACCGCATACCATGCAAGCGATTGACTTGCCCTTGGACTGCTCCTGTACAGGTGTGTTTTCTGCCATTTTAATGACCCTCCAAAACTTATATTATCCAGGAATATGTGTGAAGCATAATCCTTATCCAAAAGCGATTTTATCAAAAGAAACTGTGAACGTAATATAGGATTACAAACAAAAGGAAACGCGTAAAGCACTTAAAAATCTGCTTTTTGGCGATTGCAAAAATATAAATATCAAACGGGTTAGACATTTACTTTTAACGTAATAAATGCAATAATTTCAGCAGTGCACGCATTATATGCGTAAAAATAAGGAGGATTCTATGGACACTACAAAGCAACAACAGATTACCGGTCTCGTATTCGGTGCTATTTCACTTTTACTTCCTAATGTTTCAAGCATTATCAGCAGAGCTACAAGTGACACTAAGGCTGCTACAGGCGGCGCTATCGCTGTTATCATCATCAGCTTGGCTGCTTTGATCCTTGGTATTATCGGCATTATCAAGTCTGCCGGCGCTCGTAAGGCTGCTACAGAAGCAGGCGAGAAGAAGATCCTTGGAACAGTTGGTCTTATCGTTTCCATCGTAGGAACGGTATATGCTGCTCTTATCTTCATCATCCTTGGCGTTTGCGTTGCTTGCGTACTTTGCGTAGGCGCTGCAGCTCTCGCATCTGCTTGATGATATTTAACTAAAACGGAAAGAAAGCAGTTGTTCCTTTCAGGAGCAACTGCTTTTGGTTTGTAACATGTATCCAACGATAGATATTTTCGGACATACTATAGGCACATATGCGATCTGTGCAGCCGTGGGACTTTTTATCTGCGCGGCAGTCGGCTATCTGCTGATAAGGAAAAAGAAGGGCGTCTGCATCGATGACATCATAGTCACAGCAGTGATCATTGCCGTGGGCATGGTAATTGGCGGGCACATTGTCTTCGGAATAACCCATATTCCGGACATCATAAACCTGTTCCAACACAGGTCGGACTATTCGTTCCTGGGTTTCTGCACGCAGCTGTTCGGAGTATATCTTGGCGGAATGGTCTTCTACGGAGGGCTTCTCGGAGGAATTGCGGGACTGTACATTATCTGCAGATTTACGCAGTTCGGACATAAGGATGTCATGTACGACATGTTTGCGGTCTGCATTCCGCTGTTCCACTTCTTCGGCAGGATCGGATGCTTTCTCGGAGGATGCTGCTACGGAATCGAATGCCGATTCGGATTTACCGTTCACGGCAACACCATAAATCCGGGCGTTAATGACGTTAACCGCTTCCCGGTCCAGCTCGTCGAAGCCGGCTGCAACCTGATAATATTCATAGTCCTTCTCATCTTTCACAGGAAAAAGAAGTTCAGGCAGAGGCTCCTGATAGTTTATTTCTTTATATATCCCGTCGTCAGATTCATTCTGGAATTCCTGAGAGGCGATGAGATCCGCGGCTTCCTTTTCGGTCTTTCCACGTCTCAGATCATAAGCATATTGCTGTTTGCATTTGCGGTCGTCTTTACGATCATCGATCTGAGTAAGCGAAAAGAAAAAGCTCCGGCAAAAGCATAAGAAACATACCCCGCAGATAGGTTAATTCACCTGAAATGCGGGGTTTTATTTCTTACAGACATAAAAGTTACCGTTTTATAATTTAATGTCCGGATCTGATGGCTTATCATGTCCGAAAGTGATATGCTTTAAGCACACAGGAGATCAGCTTTTTATACCTGTTTCCCGTGTGCAATAACTGAATAGATTAAATGACTCTGACGGCAAGGTTGGTTCCAAGCGGGAATAGTCTTTGAATATAGCATGCAAGACATGCGCGTATTGGGCTTCTTTATCGTCAGATATCAGATGATAGAGGAGTTTTTTTATGCTTAAGATCGCAATTTACGGCAAGGGCGGAATAGGCAAGTCGACAGTCACTTCGAACCTGTCTGCAGCTTTTGCAAGCATGGGCAAGCGTGTCATTCAGATCGGATGTGATCCTAAGGCGGATTCCACTATCAATCTTTTGGGAGGCAAACCCCTTAAGCCTGTTATCGAGATCCTCAAAGACGGCGTTGATCCTACATCTGCAAAGGAGATCTCGCAGGAGGGTTTCGGAGGCGTGCTCTGCATTGAGACAGGCGGCCCCACACCGGGCCTCGGCTGCGCCGGCAGAGGCATTATCGCAACCTTTAATCTTTTGGATGAACTCGGATTGTTTGAAGAATATAAGCCCGACGTTGTTCTTTATGACGTTCTGGGTGACGTTGTCTGCGGCGGTTTTGCGGCTCCGATCAGAGAAGGCTACGCCGAGAAGGTCCTGATCGTTACGTCTGGCGAGAAGATGGCTCTTTATGCGGCAAACAACATCTGCCAGGCGGTAAGGAATTTCGAGGACAGGGGATACGCAAATGTTAGAGGCCTGATCCTCAATAAGCGTAACGTTCCGGGAGAAGATGAGAAGGTCGAAGAATTTGCAAAAGACCATAACGTGGATATTGTCGCGGTAATTCCCAGAAGTGATGATATCACGCTCTGTGAGGATAAAGGCATGACCGTCGTCGAAGGCGCAAAGGACTCCGAGGCGGCACAAAGGTTTATCGATCTGGCGAAGACGCTTTTGGAAGGGTAAGTCTTATGAAGCGTGAAGCAATATGTTATACAGCAGGGGAATTAGCAGAGCGCGGGAAAAATAACATCCCGGATGAACTCCTGTCCGGCAATAATCTCGTGTACAGCTCGCCTGCGACACTCGCATATAACTCTCCGGGAGCCGAAGGATTCGGCGTTAAGAGAGCCGGCTTAAGCGTTCCCGAATCGGTAATGCTCATAGTCGCTCCGGGATGCTGCGGACGCAACACTTCGCTTATATCTTCAATGCCTGAATATAAGAACAGGTTTTTCTATCTCGAGATGACAGAACCCGATCTTGTAACGGGACGCCACCTGAATAAGATCCCTGATGCGGTCATGGAGATCCTGACTTTCTTAAAAGAGGGAGGCAAAAGCATCCCCAGGGTTGTCATGATCTGTATCACATGTGTCGATGCGCTTCTCGGAACCGATATGGACAGAGTCTGCAGGAAGGCTGAGGAGTATCTGGCAGAAAGTGATTTCGCAGGCGTTAAGGTGCGCCCGTGCTATATGTATGCCCTTACAAGAGAAGGCAGACGTCCACCGATGGTTCACGTCAGGCAGACGATCTATTCACTTCTCGAACCCATGGAAAAGGATGCCAGATCAGTAAATATCATCGGAGGTTTTGCGCCTCTCGAGAACACTGAGCTTAAGACATACTTAGAGCTCGCAGGGATCAGAAACATAAGGCAGATCTCCACATGCGGCACGTATGAGGAGTTCCTCAAGATGGCCTCTGCAAACTTCAACCTCGTGATAGATCCGGAGGCAAGAGCTGCCGCCGAGGACATGAATAAGAGACTTAATATCCCCTACATCGAACTTACGAGAGTCTATTCGACGGACAAGATCAGATCGCAGTATAAGGCGCTTGCAAGCGTTACGGGGATCGATATCGATGACACCTTCGAAAAGACCGAAGCTGATGAAGCGGTTGCAAGGCTTAAGAGTGCATATCCGGATCTCGTTCTTAATGTCGGCGAATGCACGAATGCAAATGCGTTCGAACTGTCGTTAAGCCTTTTGCGAATGGGCTTTAAGGTCGATGAGATCTATGCGGTAGCTGCACCTGAGAATTTCGTATATGTGAAGAATCTGGCAGCGTTATCACCTGATACCAAGGTCTACTGCAATATGGAGCCCACGATGCTCTACTACAAGATCTCCCAGTCGAAGGCTCATGTAACGGTTGGCAAGGATGCGAAGTTTTATTGTCCTGATATCCCTAATGTCTCTTGGAATCAGGATACGAGACCATTCGGTTATCAGGGGGTAAGGGATCTGATGAATAAGATCTGCGAAGCGCTCAAGGAGGCAGAGGCATGAAGGGATTAAGGAAAGTTCTTACACCTTTTGCACCTGACCAGTCGGGTGCTTCCGGCGTGCTCTATTCAATGGGCGCGCTCATAGTGATCATAGATGCGGGCGGATGCACGGGCAACGTCTGCGGATTCGACGAGCCAAGATGGCATGAATCAAGAAGCGCGGTATTCTCTGCGGGGCTCCGCGACATGGATGCGATCTTAGGCCGCGATGAGCTGCTTGCTTCAAAGATCAAGTCAGCCTGTGACCGTATCGATACTTCCTTTGTTGCAGTGATCGGCACACCGGTTCCCGCAACGATCGGAACGGATTATAAAGCGCTTAAAAAACTCATAGAGAGCAAGATCGATATTCCGGTCCTTCCCGTTATAACTAACGGCATGAAGCTCTATAACGAAGGCGAGAAGCTGGCTTATAAGGCCCTTATCGATGAATTTGCATCAGATACTCCCGCATACAGGGACAGGATCGTTATCGGTATGACTCCGCTTACATACGGAAGATATCATGAAGATCTCAGCCTTGATGACATAAGGAATATCAGGGGTGCAGGAGAACTTATCGCAGCATCCTCTTCGGGAATCGATGCATGTGAGTATCTCGGAAAAGATTTTATGATCGTAAGTCCTTTGTATAAGGACAATATTCCCGAAGGAATAAAGGGCAGGACTCTTGTGTGCCACGATGAGGTCGTTGGAAAGACCATAAGGGATGCGGGAGTTGACTGTGACATCGCCACTTTTTTCAAGCTCCACGACATAGTTAAGCAGGATGGCGATAAGAAGATCACGGAAGAAGATGAGTTTATCGCTCTGGTAAGAAACGGCGGATACGACACTATCGCTGCCGATATCTGCCTCAAAGAACTTGTACCGGATTTTGAAGGAAGATGGGTTGACCTCAAATGCTTTGCAATAAGCGGGAGATTATGATTTGGTAACAAAGCGCATTAAAGTCTACGGCATAGTCCAGGGTGTGGGAATGAGGCCCACGGTCGCAAGGCACGCTGCTTCTCTTGGAATAAAGGGAAGTGTTGCAAACCTTGGCCCTTATGTCGAGATCTATGCGCAGGGAGAAGAGCAGGATGTCGTAAGGTTTATCGATCTGATCAAAAATGAACCGCCAAAGAGGGCTGCGATCCTGAAGATGGATGTTAAGGAAAAAGACGCTCCCGAATATAAGGATTTCAGCATCATCGAGAGCGCCAAGACTTCAGGTGAGATCTTCGTATCTCCTGATATCGCGATATGTGATGAATGCCTTGCAGAGCTCTTCGACAGGAATAACAGAAGATATCTTCACCCGTTCATCAACTGCACATGCTGCGGCCCGAGGCTCACGATATTGGACGCACTTCCTTATGACCGCGAGAGAACATCGATGAAGGAATTTCCGATGTGTCCTGAGTGCGCTTCTGAGTATTACGATCCTGCCACAAGGAGATATGATGCGCAGCCCGTCTGCTGCAACAAATGCGGGCCGGAAGTCTTCATACTCGATGATGCGGAGAACCGTAAGGGGCGCGAAGCGATAACATATACACGACAGGCGATCGCAAGCGGCGGTATTGCTGCAATAAAGGGCATCGGCGGTTTCCATCTTGCTTGCAATGCATATGATAACGATGCCGTCAGAAGGCTCCGCGAATTAAAGCACCGTCCTTCAAAGCCTTTCGCGTTAATGATGAGGGATGAAGATGAAGTCCTTAAGAATTGTTACATCGAAGATTACCAGAGAGATATCCTTACAGGACATCAGAAGCCCATTATCCTTCTGAAGCGCAGAGAGGATTCTCCTGTTGCAGAACAGGTCGCACCGGACAATCCGATGATCGGATGCATGCTTCCTTATGCGCCTTTGCAGAGCCTCATATTTGATTATGATGACGGCATCGAAATGCCGCGCTGTCTTGTTATGACAAGCGGTAATCTGTCAGGGCTCCCAATCTGCAGAAATGATGAGGATGCAAGGCGCGAGATAAAGGCATACTGCGATGTGATCCTTACTCACAACAGAAAGATCAGATTAAGGGCCGACGATTCGGTAATGGATTTCTATGACGGCAGGCCCTACATGATAAGGCGTTCGAGAGGTTATGCACCTCTGCCGTTCATGATGACAAAACCCTTCAAAGGCTCTGTAATAGCATACGGCGGAGAACTCAAGAATACATTCTGCGTTGCGGTAAACAGCCTCATGTACCCTTCATCCTACATAGGTGATCTTACGGATCTCAAAGGAAAGAATGCTCTTAAGGAATCAGCAGAAAGAATGCTGACTCTCTTAGAGACAAAGCCTACCTATGCTGTCTGTGATCTCCATCCCTCATATAATTCTTCGGCAGCTGCAGAAGAGTCGGGTCTTAAGCTCATCAGAGTCCAGCACCACTATGCGCACATCCTTTCCTGTATGGCAGAGAACGATCATACGGATGAAGTTATCGGGATCTCGCTGGATGGTACGGGATTCGGCACTGACGGAACGATCTGGGGCGGCGAGATATTGAAGTGCAGCCTTGACGGCTTCGAGCGCAAAGGCCACATCAGACCGTTCCTTCATACAGGCGGTGATGTTGCCTCTAGAGAAGGCTTCAGGATAGCAATATCGATGCTCATCGATAATTTCGGTGATGAGGCAGAAGCAAAGTGCAGTGAACTCGGGCTTATCAGGCAGGGTTCGTTCAAGACATATAAAGCAATGCACGATAACAGGATCAATACCGCCGTATCCACAAGCTGTGGAAGGCTTTTCGATGCCGCGTCAGCAATACTCGGGATCAAATATGAGCAGAGTTTTGAAGGCGAGGCCGCAACAGCTCTCGAGTTTAAGGCTATGGAATATGAAGGGGATAGAAATTTCGAATGCATGGATCTTATTGACGGCGATGTGGTCGCTACAGACAGGATCATCAGATATCTTGCAGAAGAAAAGCTTAAGGGAAGTGACACAGCAAAACTCGCATACGCCTTCCACTATATGCTTGCAAAAGGTGTTGCAAAGATGGCTGTGGCAAGATCTGACGGTATAAAGACCGTCGCTCTGAGCGGAGGGTGTTACCAGAATAAGCTCCTGACCGGACTTACGGAAAAGGAGTTAAAGAAAAACGGCTTTAACGTACTGCTCCACTCGATGGTTCCGCCAAATGACGGCGGAATAGCATTGGGCCAGGCGCTCTACGGGATGCATAAAATAAATAATCAGGAGGATATATAAATGTGTGTAGGTTTAGCTGCAAAAATCATCAGCGTTAAGGACGGTGTCGCAATGGTCGACTGCACGGGCGCGAAAAGGGAGATCTCCGCAGAGCTCTTAGATGACTTGGAACCCGGCGATTATGTCATGGTCCACGCAGGCTGTGCGATCGCTAAGATCACTGATGACGACAAATCAGAGACTGAGAAAGTGTTAAAGGAGAATCTGGCATGACAAGTATCAACAGTACTGCTGATATGAGAAGATACCTTGAGACTTACGACGGACCTGCCGTAAGGATCATGGAAGTCTGCGGTACGCATACTCATGAGATCTTCAGGCAGGGAATAAGAAGATTCTTATCACCCAAGATCAATCTCATATCAGGCCCCGGATGTCCTGTCTGCGTAACGCCTGCAGCATATATCGATGAGGCTGTTTATCTCGCGCTCGAGAAAGGCTGCACGCTCACGACCTTCGGTGATCTCGTAAGAGTTCCGGGAAATGTTAAGAGCCTTCAGCAGGCAAGAGCAGAAGGCGGCAAAGTAAAGATCGTCTATTCGCCGATCGATGCGGAGAAGTATGCCAAGGACCATCCTGAAGAGCAGGTCGTTTTCCTTTCTGTGGGATTTGAGACAACGACCCCCTCTGATGTTATTGCCGTAAAGAATGCAGTAAGAGACGGGATTGATAACTTTTCGCTCCTTACAGCGAACAAGACCATGCCGGGTGCTTATGAAGCTATGGCATCTTCGACAGATGCATACCTTTATCCCGGCCATGTTCATGCGATCATCGGAACGAAGCTCTGCCGTGACCTTGCAGAGCGCGGTGTAAGCGGAACCATTGCAGGCTTTACAGGCGATGAGCTTCTCGCTGCGCTTGCGGTAACCGTAAAGAATGTTTCCGAAGGCAAGCCGTTCTTTGTTAATGCATATCCGAGAGTGGTAACAGATGAGGGAAGTCCTGCTGCTGTTGCGCTCGTGGATAAGTTCATGAAGCCCTGTGATGCCGAATGGCGCGGTATCGGCGTGATACCGGATTCAGGTGTTGAACTCAGGGATGAATATGCGGCTTACGATGCCAGAAAGAAGTATTCGGTACCGAAGATGGAGTTTGAACGCAAGACGGCATGCAAATGCGGAATCGTTCTTCAGGGAAAGATCCTGCCTTCGGAGTGTCCGCTTTTCGGAAAGGCATGCAATCCGGATCACCCTGTCGGAGCATGCATGGTATCTGACGAAGGCGCATGCTCTGCATTCTATATGTACGGAGGACAGTCATGAAAGAAGTAATAACATTGGCTCACGGAAGCGGCGGAAGAAAGACATCCGAGCTTATCGGTGAGATATTCAAGAAGAATCTCGGAAACGAGTATTTCACTGCAGACGATGCGGCAGTCCTTCCCAGACCCGAAGGCCGTATCGCAATGTCGACAGACGGCTTTATTGTATCGCCATGGAAATATCCGGGCGGCAACATCGGAAGACTTGCTGTCTGCGGCACGGTAAATGACCTTGCATGCATGGGCGCCAAGCCCCTTTATCTCACATGTTCCTACATCATTGAGGAAGGACTCCCGATCGAAGATCTGGAACTGATCGCAAAGACGATGGGTGAGACCGCAAGAGAAGCCGGAGTAAATATCGTTGCAGGCGACACGAAGGTTGCGGGCAAAGGCCAGGTCGATAAGATCTTTATCACCACAGCAGGTGTGGGCGTCATCGGCGAAGGCATCAACACATCCGGAAAGTTTGCTAAGCCGGGCGATAAGATAATCGTAACAGGTGATGTCGGGAGACACGGAACAGCTATCCTTCTTGCCCGTGACGAATATGGCATTGAAGCAGATGTAACTTCCGACTGCGCGCCCTTGTGGGAGCCTGTAAGAAGAGCGCTCGAAGTATGCCCTGAGATGCACGTTATAAGAGATGCCACGAGAGGCGGTGTCGGAACTGTTCTTTATGAGATCGCAGATGAGGCAGAGGTCGGCATCAGGGTCAACAGGACAAGCGTTCCGGTAGCTCCCGAAGTCAGCGGCGTAACGGGTCTTCTGGGATTAGAGCCTCTGTATCTTGCATGCGAAGGCAGAATGGTAATGATCTGCCCTGCGGAAAAAGCACAGGCAGTTGTTGATGTCCTTAAGGGTACAAAGTACACTGAAGGTGCAACGATAATAGGCGAAGTAACTGAAGAAGAGACCGGAAGAGTAGTCATGACGACTGAAGTCGGCGGACAGACATATCTTCCCAAGCCCGGCAACGAACTGTTGCCAAGAATTTGCTAAGGAGCGTTTATGGAAACAAGAGTAGCTGCAATCTCGATAATCGTAGAGAATCCTGAATCAGTTGAGAAGCTTAATGCCCTTCTTCACGAGGCCGGAAAATACATCATCGGGAGAATGGGCGTGCCCTACCGCGAGAAAGGCATCAGCATCATAATGATCGCCATCAACGCGCCCCAGGATTACATCAGCGAGATAACAGGAAAGATCGGACGTCTTGACGGAGTTAACGTAAAAACTTCCTATGCCAACGTCAAGTGATGAAAGGGTGAGGATCGGCGATGCCGAATTTCCAAAGCCGTTTGTAAACGGGCTTGAGTTCAACGCGCCAGTACACGGCACATGGAATATCGTGCATATCGGGTTCAGGATCCCTGAGGCTCATCAGATATACATCTGCGCCGACAACTGTCTGCGCGGAGTTGTCATGACTGCCGCAGAGATGGGCGAGCTCGGCAGGTTCTCGTCAGTAGTACTTGAAGAAGATGACATGACGCATTCGGGAAGGATAGAGGAAACCACCATAGAAGGTGTTACCGACTGCATTAGAAAGCTCCCCAAGATCCCTCCGGTGGTGATCGTTTTCCCGGTGTGTGTCCATCGATTTATGGGATGCGATATCGGCTATATCTACAAGGAGCTCGAAAAGCGTTTTCCTGACGTTATTTTCATAAGAGGATTCATGGATCCGGTAATGCAGAAGCGCGGCACGACTCCTGACCAGAGACTCCGAAAAGCTATGTCGGACATCATTCCTAAGCTTCCTGCAAAGGAAGATACTGTGGCGTTTGCGGGAAGCGATATGCCGGCATCCGAGAACGACTTCAAAAAGATACTGGAGCTTAACGGTCTGACCATAAAAGATACCGCGGACTGCAGGACACTTGAAGAGTATCTCTCGATCGGGGAATCCTCATTATTCATCTGTCAGTATCCGGCAGGCCTCATGGCCGTAAGAGCCATAACACAGAGGCTGGACCGCAAGTACATCTACTGCCCCTTAAGCTTTGATTTTGACACCGTTGAAGAAGAGATAAGGCAGTCAGGATTATCTGTTCCTGACAGATTTTTCGAAGACGGGAAAGATGCCTGTATGGCGGAATTGAAAAAACTTAAAGATCTTATCGGAGATATGCCTGTCGCGGTCGATTACACCGCTGTACCGAAGCCTTTGTCACTTGCAAGGTTTTTAGCGGATAACGGAATAAATGTTAAGACAGTCTATCTTGATTCTGTTGACGGGAGCGAGAAGGCGGATTTTGAATATCTGCAGAATAACTTCCCTGAACTTATCCTTCACTCGACTATGCATGTAAGCGACAGAAGACCTGTGAGAAGTGAAGAGAAAGTTCTGTCAATAGGCCAGAAGGCTGCCTGGTTTGAGGGCACAGGGAATTTTGTAAACATAATAGAAGGCGGGGGCCTTTACGGCTTCAGCGGAATATGTGAGTTTATAAGGCTCATGGAAGATGCATTTAATAACAGCAAGGACATGCGTGATATCGTTCCGCGCAAGGGTCTTGGCTGCAGGAGCTGCATATGAAGAAAACTTACAGGATCTTACCGGTCTATACGGGCGATGTATCGGGAGCTGCGAGCGCCCTTTACGAGTTCGGCGGCATGACCGTTATCCATGATCCTTCAGGATGCAATTCCACATACAATACACACGATGAGACCAGATGGTTTGACAAAGAGAGCCTGATCTACATTTCAGGGCTTAATGATATCGATGCCATCACCGGTAATGATGACAAGTTCATAAGCGATATATGTGCGGCAGCGAAGAGGATGAAGCCACGCTTTATCGCTCTTGCAAATTCGCCGCTCCCTTATCTTAACGGCACTGACTTCAAAGGCATATGCAGGGTCCTGGAAGAGAAAACCGGGCTGCCCTGTTTTTACGTCAACACCAATGCGATGCACGACTATTCCAAGGGCCAGTCTGAGGCTTTTCTGAGCTTTGCTAAAAAGATGCTTCAAAGCCCTGAGAAGAAGATCCCTAACGGTGTTAACATCATCGGCATGACGCCTCTGGATTTCACGTCGACCAAGATAGAGTTAAGCGGATATGAGACCGTCTCTAACTGGGGACTTAACACCTCATATGACGAGGCTGTCAGAGCCGCTGAAGCAGAATTAAATATCGCAGTATCATCTTCCGGCATTGCCTCTTGCAAATACATGGAAGAAGAATACGGTATACCTTATATCAAGGGACTTCCGTGGAATGGCAGGCCTTTTGACTACATGGATGTTGAAAGAAAGCCATCCGCGAATTATATCGTCGGTGAACCTGTCATCTCAGGATCGATAGCGGCTTACATTAAGATTAAGACCGGCATTGATTACAACGTGATTGCCACAACTGAAATAACAGATGGACTTCTTCTTGACTGTGACAGAAAGTGTCACGGTGAAGAGGAGCTCGAAGAAGCGCTTAAGGATGCGGACAACATCATTGCCGACCCCATGGTAAAGCTTATATCGCCACCAAATGCAAACTTCATCGAGCTCCCCCATTTTGCTTTGTCAGGAAGACTCTATCTTAAGAAGATCCCGGATCTTCTCAAGCCCGGCCTGTACTGTCCCGGAATCTGATCAGAGAATATCTATATATTCACCCTCAAGCGCTTTATTCATGCTTCTTACGGCACAGAATTTGCCGCACATTGAGCATGTGTCATCGTGTTCCGGAGCTCTTGAATCGCGGATAGCCTTGGCAGTCTCAGGGTCTATCGATACTGCCCACTGGTCATCCCACCTGAAAGTCCTTCTGGCATCGCCCATGGCGTTGTCCCTGTCCATTGCGTGAGGGATCTTTTTCGCGATATCTGCAGCGTGAGCCGCGATCTTTGAAGCGATTATACCCTGCTTTACGTCGTCGACATTAGGGAGTGCTAAGTGCTCTGCTGGAGTTACATAGCAGAGGAATGCCGCACCTGAAGCGGCAGCGATCGCGCCGCCGATGGCAGAAGTGATGTGATCGTAACCGGGAGCGATATCCGTGACGAGGGGTCCAAGAACGTAGAAGGGAGCACCCATGCAGATCGACTGCTGGATCTTCATGTTGGCTTCGATCTGGTCCATCGGCATGTGGCCGGGGCCTTCGACCATTACCTGGACATCCTTTTCCCAAGCGCGCTTTGTAAGCTCGCCGAGTTTTACAAGTTCTTCTATCTGACATACGTCGCCCGCATCCGCAAGGCATCCCGGACGGCATGCGTCGCCCAGAGAGATCGTAACGTCGTATTCGCGGCAGATATCAAGGATCTCGTCGTAGTATTCGTAGAAAGGATTCTCATTTCCTGTCATGCACATCCATGCGAAGATCAGTGAGCCGCCTCTTGATACTATATTCATTTTTCTCTTGTGCTTCTTGATCTGGTCTATAGTATGCCTTGTGATGCCGCAGTGAAGGGTCACGAAGTCTACGCCGTCTTCAGCGTGGAGCCTTACCACATCGATAAGATCTCTTGCAGAAAGTGTGGCAAGGTCTCTCTGATAGTGGATGACCGCATCGTATACCGGTACGGTGCCGATCATGGCGGGGCATTCAGATGTGAGCTTGCGGCGGAAGGGCATAGTGTCGCCGTGTGATGAGAGGTCCATGATGGCTTCCGCGCCCATATCTACCGCAGCCTGTACCTTCTTCATCTCGACGTTATAGTCCTTGCAGTCACGTGACACGCCGAGGTTAACGTTGATCTTCGTTCTGAGCATTGAGCCTACGCCCTCAGGATTCAGGCACTTGTGGTTTTTGTTGGCACAGATTGCGACCTGGCCTTTTGCCACCCATTCACGGATCTCTTCCTCAGTCCTGTATTCCTTCTGAGCGACGATCTTCATCTCAGGAGTCACGATCCCCATCTTTGCGGCTTCCATCTGAGTCTTATAAGTTCTTTCCATATGTTCTCCTTATGTGTTTTTGAATTCTGTTTTGATGTCGAACCCGTGATCTAACGGGCCCCTTCCGTGCCCGAGATCAAGGCCTGATCTGATTGCGCCCGTGATGTATTCCTTGGCACGCTTAACTGCCTCCGGAACCGTCATGCCTTTTGCAAGATTGCAGGCGATCGCGCTTGATAAAGTGCAGCCTGTTCCATGCGTGTTCGGGTTATCTATCTTCTGCATCTGAAAGATGATGACTTCGCCGTTATGAAGCAGCACGTCATCGCAGTTTGTATCGTTGTGACCGCCCTTGATGAGAACGGAGCAGCCGCACTCTGCATTTATCTTCCTGCAGGCTTCGATCATGTCGTCTTTTGTGGCGATCTTTATACCGGAAAGCACCTCTGCTTCAGGCACGTTGGGTGTGACGACAGATGATAACGGAATGAGCTTTTCCTTAAGTGCTCTGACACTTTCCGATGTGGCGAGATCTGCGCCGCTTGTAGCTACCATGACAGGGTCGACTACAAGGTTCCTGACGCCGTAGGTCTTAAGTCTTTCCGCTGCCGCTTCCACGAGTTCTCTTGAAGGGATCATGCCTGTCTTAACAGCATCAGGTACGATGTCTTCGAAAACAGCATCTATCTGGTCTTTAAGGAACTTAGGATCGCTGTTTAATATCGATCTGACGCCTGTAGTGTTCTGGGCAGTAAGCGAAGTGATAACGGACATTCCGTAGCAGCCGTTTGCGATCATGGTCTTAAGGTCGGCCTGAATGCCCGCACCGCCGGAGCAGTCGCTTCCTGCAATGCTTAATACTGTATTCATGAGTTCCTCCTTATGTCTTCGAAAGCCTGCTTAAGTTCAATGGCAGCATCCTTCGGAGAATCAGCCTTCATGATCGCCGATACAGCGCAGACGCCTGCAATGTTTATTCCCTTAAGTACGCCAAGATTAGAGGCGTTCAGTCCGCCTATTGCATTTGCCGGAATGGGAACTGCTTTGGTGATCGCATCCAGTGTCTCTGTTGAAGTGAGGACGGTTTTCACTTTGGTCGTTGTGGGATAGATCGCACCGACACCTAAGTAATCCGCGCCGTCATTGTAAGCTTTTGTGGCCGCTTCGACTGTTTTAGCAGTAGCGCCTAAGATCTTGTCCTTGCCAATGAGCTTTCTTGCAGTTGCTACAGGCATGTCTTCTGCGCCCACGTGAACGCCTTCGGCACCTGAAGCCAGCATTACGTCGATCCTGTCGTCGATTATGAGAGGTACATTGAATTCTTTTGTTATTGAATGAACTGCTTCTGCGAGCTCAATGTATTCACGCGTGGTCCTGTTCTTCTCGCGCAGCTGGATAATGGTAACGCCGCCTTCTAACGCAGAACGCACTCTTTTTAAGAATTCGTCTTTCTCAAATCCCGTGCTGTCGGTGATGAAATATAAAGTCGTATCAAGCCTCATAGGAGCCTCCTATCGCATCCATAAGATTTACCATGAAGGTTCCGGGGCCTTTGTCTGTTGCAGCCTTTTCACCGCATTTCTTAAAGAATGAGCAGGCATCGACAGCGCTTTGGAACGAGTTCTCTTCTGCAAGGTAAGTTGCGATAATGGCACCCAACATGCAGCCTGTGCCGGTCACCTGAGAGAGCTGTGCGCTGCCGCCTGTGACTTCCTTTATCTCGCCGTTTGAAGCGATAAGGTCCACCTTGCCGGTTGCGGCAACGATGCAGTTATGTGTTTTCGAGAGCTCGAGAACAGCGCGCCTTATAAGCTCATCTTCAATTCCTTCCTTGGCGTCAACGCCTTCGGATCTGTATGTGTCATCGTAGAGCGCCAGGATCTCCGAATAATTGCCCTTTATGCATGCGAACTTTCCGGATGAGAGGAAGAGCCTGACAAGCGTCTTTCGAAGTGACGAGCAGGCGGCACCTACTGCATCCAAAGTCACCGGAATGCCGGTGGCGGAAGCCTCCTTAAGAGCGAGGCGCATGGATGAGATGCGCGAATCGGTGATATTTCCGAGATTAAGGAGGAGGGATGATGCGGTACTTGTTATCTCCATGACCTCATCGGGGTGCTCGGCCATTATGGGCTTAGCGCCCAGAGCCAGTATGGCGTTGGCACACTGGTTCATCGAGATAGGGTTCGTAATGCAGTGGATCAGGCGGTTGTTTTGGCTTGCTTCTTTTTCCACAGCGCGCCTCCTTCATTGATCTTGTTCTGCATCTTCTTCAAAGCACCCATGTGCTGGAGCCTGTAGAGGACGATCGCAGCGACCGTGCCGCCGATCAACGTTCCGCAGATAAATGAAGGGACGTAGAAGAACCAGCCAAGGCCTTCTCTTCCGCAGATAAATGCCATTACCGGGTAGGAAACTATGGCGCCGATAATGCCGGTGCCTACGATCTCGCCTAATACTGCAGCCCAGATCTTGCCCTTGGAGACTTTATAAAGGATGCCTGAGAGCAGAGCTCCGAATACCGCGCCTGTAAGTGCGAGCGGAGGGATGCCCATCGCGCACATACGGATGATGCCGATGAAGAGCGCGACAAGGAATGCATCAAGGGGCCCTAAGAGCACTGCTGCGGTAATGTTGATGAGGTGAGCCATAGGGCACATGCCCTCGATCCTGAGGATAGGTGAGATAACGACACCTACCGCGATCAGCATCGCCATGACGGCGAGTCTTAAAATGTTGTATCTTTTCATGTGAACTCCTTCCGGAAAGCAATAAAAAAGAAGCCGCCTGATAAAGGCAACTTCCTCAAAACGCATATATGACCTAAGAGTCCCTACGTTGGCATTACCCAAATCAGGTATTCGGTCGAAGGGCACACCTTCCTCTCAGCCCGTTTGCGAGCTCCCGTCCTTATATTCTGTTTTCCGGATAAGAAGATACACCAACAATTTGATTTTATCAAATGGTTTTCGTGATTTTTCTGTGATTTTTAAATCCTGCCTGTCTCCACCAAAAATGCCTGTACGGACGGCAGGCTTTTTGACACAAAAATCGATAAATCCGGCATTTACTTTTACCGTCTGATTAATTATTATTCTTGTGTATTTTATTCTAAAGGAGTAAAGCTATGGATATTTCACCACTTCAGAAGGCAAGATATGAATACCAGCCCAAGCTTCCGGGCATGCTCAGAAACGGTATTTCAGAGATTTCAGTACAGGAAGGTGCTGCTACACAGAGCGTAGCTGACCAGGACAAGATCAAGGCACTTTTCCCCAACACATATGGTAAGCCCGAGATCACATTCGTTAAGGGCGCTAATACATCAGAGGCTAAGAAGCAGGTTGTAGGCGTAATCCTCTCCGGCGGTCAGGCACCTGGCGGACACAACGTTATCTCCGGTCTTTATGACGCTTTGAAGGCAACAAATCCCGAGAACAAGCTTCTTGGTTTCAAGAAGGGACCTGACGGACTTCTCAAGAACGACTATGTTGAGTTCGACGACAAGTTCATCGACGCATACAGAAATACAGGCGGTTTCGACATCATCGGTTCCGGCAGAACTAAGCTCGAGACAGTTGAGCAGTTCCAGACAGTTGCTAACTTCGCTAAGGAGAACGGCCTCACAGCTATCGTTATCATCGGCGGCGACGACTCCAACACAAACGCTGCTACACTCGCTGAGTACATGGCTGCTAACAACACAGGCATTCAGGTCATCGGCTGCCCTAAGACAATCGACGGCGACTTGAAGAACGAAGATATCGAGGCTTCTTTCGGTTTCGATACAGCTACAAAGACATATTCCGAGCTCATCGGCAACATTGAGAGAGATGCTAACTCCGCAAAGAAATATTGGCACTTCATCAAGGTTATGGGACGTTCCGCTTCCCACGTTGCTCTTGAGTGCGCACTTGAGACACAGCCTAACATCTGCCTCATCGGTGAGGAAGTTGCAGCTAAGAAGATGTCTCTTGCAGACATCACAAACCAGATTGCTGACTCTGTTGAGAAGAGAGCAGCTAACGGTGACAACTTCGGTGTTGCAATCATCCCTGAGGGTATCGTAGAGTTCGTTCCTGAGTTCTCCGCTCTCATCGCTGAGATCAACGAGCTCCTCGCAGGCGAGAAGACAGAGCAGTTCAACGCTCTTCCTGACTGGAACGCTAAGTACGAGTTCATCAAGGCTGGCCTTTCTGCAGATGCTTTCAAGGTATTCGATATCCTTCCCCAGGGCATCCAGCAGCAGCTCTTCCTTGAGAGAGATCCTCACGGCAACGTTCAGGTATCCCTCATCGAGTCCGAGAAGCTCTTCTCCGAGATGGTTAAGAACGAGCTCGCAAAGAGAAAGGAAGCAGGCACATACAAGGGCAAGTTCGGCGCTCAGCACCACTTCTTCGGTTATGAAGGCCGTTGCGCATTTCCTTCCAACTTCGACTCTGATTACTGCTACTCTTTGGGCTTCAACGCATTCATGCTCATCCAGTATGGTTTCACAGGCTACCTCTCAAAGGTATCCAACATCTCTAAGCCCGCTGACGAGTGGGTTGCAGGCGGTATGCCCATCACAAAGATGATGAACATGGAGAGAAGAAACGGCGCTGATAAGCCGGTTATCCGTAAGGCTCTCGTTGAGCTCGACGGCAAGCCGTTCAAGTATTTCGAAGCTAACCGTGAGAGATGGGCTGTTGAGACAGCATTCACATTCCCCGGTGCTATCCAGTACTTCGGACCCTCAGAAGTCTGCGACAGAACAACAATTACTCTCGCACTCGAGAAGGGCTGATAAAGGCTTTTGTAAAGCTCGAAAATAATGACTGATGATCCCCGCTTGGCGCAATGCCTAAGCGGGGATTTTTAAATTGAGAATATTATCAAGTCGCCAATCCGCTTCCTGATATGCTAAACTCAAAGCAGGAAAGGATAAGACGGCATAATCGGCCTCTTATCGGGGTGATAATAAAGCAATGCATGAGGAGGGGACTTCATGATTACTTGCAGGGAATGCGGATTCCGCAATGAAGGAAGGAAAACATGCAAGCGGTGCGGTGCTTCGCTCGAATTTAAGAATTTAGATGACGCTTCCGTTCTCGATGATCTTCCGGATATGACCAGATACGAGCTCAATAAAGAGTTTAAGAAGATGCTTAAGCACTTTACTCCCATGGAACCCCAGTTCAATGAGTATGAATACTGCAACCAGAAGCTTGATTTCTTCGATAAGAGAGGTTATGTCCCGGCCGCCATTCCGATATACGGCATTATAACCATTGCGATCAGCGCCTTTTTTATAGTAATGATCTGCTTAAAGTCGTTCAAACTTTATAACATGCTTATTATCTGGATGCTGATGTACGTCGCGCTTGGAGTCTTTTGTGTCATTGAATTCCGCAAGAGCCTTAAAGAAAACCGCAGGAATATCAAGAAGTTCCAGGGCAGGGCAGTCGAGCTTGCCAAGCAGCTGACCAATGCCGTCAATGACTACGGCCCGATGATAATCGACGCAAAATATACTGACCCCAGGATCCTTGAGAAGTTAATGATCATCAACCGTTCAGGCAGAACGGATACATTGGAACAGGCGATAGACATGCTCTATCACGAATCCGGAAGGACCAAAGATGAGGACAATGCCTATCTGGACAAACTCACCTCAAGGCAGGCCGAATTCGGTGATACGACTGCTATGGTATTCTGCTCTGCCAATTTCTTCGGTCTCTATCATAAGGAAGAAGAACCGGAACCATTTAAATAAGACATGAGTTTTATATACATTGTTTCTGACCATACTATAATTGAAGTATGAACAGAAAAGAACACAAGACATTTGAGATCATTTTGAATCTTATTATCGTTATCTTTACAGTAATAGGAATCATTCTCATGCTTACATCCGAAGCTGAAGAAGGCGCACTGCAGTCTTCAGGCATTGAGAACTTCAAGTTCTATACTGTTCTCACTAATGTTTTCTGCGGCATCGTTGCATCGGTCTTTTTAGTCTTTAAGATCCTTAAAAAGGATACGGAAAAGATACGCGTACTTAAGCTCGCGGCAGTTGTCGGCGTAGCCATAACATTTGCCGTTGTTGCATTTATGTTCGGACCTCTCTACGGATTTTTGCAGTTCTATAAGAGGGGCAATCTGTTCTTCCATCTGCTCTTGCCCGTAACTGCCATGATCGAATTCATATTTATAAGAAGGAAAAAGATACCATTTAAGTTTACTGTTTTCGCGGCCATACCGACGCTTCTTTACGGAATAGGATATCTTCTTAATATCCTGATAAACGGTATCGGAGGTCCGTGGCCTGATACAAATGATTTCTACGGGTTCCTTAACTGGGGATGGCCTGTGGGGATCGCCATCTTTACGGGAATTCCGCTGACGGCTTTTGCCGTTGCCTGCCTGTTCAGAGCAATAAGCAACAAGAGAGGTGAATAACATGAAAAGATCCGAGATAAATAAAGCCTTAAAGCGCATGGAAAGCGTCATGAACGATCTTAAGATCAGCCTGCCGCCTTTTTGCAATTTCACTCCCGAAGAGTGGAAGACAAAAGGCCACGAGTATGACGAGATCAGGGACAATATGCTCGGCTGGGATATCACCGACTACGGCCTCGGCGATTTCAGCAAGGTCGGATTCTCTCTTATCACGCTCCGCAACGGCAATCTCAATGCAAAGGATAAATATCCGAAGCCCTATGCCGAGAAGCTCCTTTTCATTGAAGAAGGACAGTATTCGCCGAATCATTTTCACTGGTTCAAGATGGAAGACATCATCAACAAGGGCGGCGGAAATCTCCTGATCCGCGTATATAATTCCCTCCCGGACGAAGAGATAGACAGGGAGAGCGACGTTACGGTCCATACCGACGGAAGGACGTATCAGGTAAAGGCGGGCACACAGATAAGGCTCACGCCGGGCGAGAGCATATCGATCCAGCCTTTTATGTATCACGATTTTGAGGTCGAAAAAGGAACGGGCGCAGTCCTTTTGGGAGAGGTCTCCCAGGTAAATGACGACAATACAGATAACCGCTTTAATCCGCCTGTAGGAAGGTTCCCTGAGATCGAAGAGGACGAGGCTCCATACCGTCTTCTTTGTAATGAATATCCAAAGGCGACCTGACCTTTTTGAGCAATTGCCACATAAAAAACGGGATTTTGCCTGATTTTGTAACCCTTATGTAAGGTAGTATTAACTTGACTTGGCATGATAACTAAAGCATTATTATCATGAATATTTGCGTATTTGCATAGGAGTTACGGTTTGCAAAAGAAAGCTGCTAAAGAGAAACAGGGCAGATTCGCGAGATTTTGCTCGGCAACAGAGAAACCGGCAAGGATCAGTCTGATCCTCGCTGCTGCGATCGCCTTTGCGACGGTCGGCACTGTATGTGTGGCCGCCATTATGTCCAACAAGAACGTGGATCTCGGCTCTGAGAATGTTGAGCTCAATGCAGCGCAGCAGTATCTCGACCAGATATCTTTTGCAGCATCTTCAAGTTCGGAAGAGACTTCAGCCGAGTCTTCCGGTGAATCCTCTGATGAGACTTCCGAAGAGACAAAAGAGACCAAGCGCGGCTCTCTTACAGGAGATAATGTAGTTGATATAAAAGATTTAAAGTCTTTATCTGATGAAGACCTTCTCAAGGCCGTTAAGCAGGGTAAGGTCAAGGTTATCGAGAAGAAGGACATCAAGCAGGACCAGTCCCAGAACGTAAAGACTACGCACAAGGGTAAGATCGCAGATGCCCCCAAGCCTACAAGCACACCGAAGCCCCAGCCTACTAAGTCAACGGCATCGGCTACAAATGTACCTACTCCTACGATGGCTCCCATTACAGTCGTAAATTATGAGCTCGGAATAGATATCTCTGAGTTCCAGGGCGATATCAACTGGACCAAGGTCAGGAACGACGGAATCAAGTTCGCATTCATCAGATGCGGCGGCCGTGGTTATACAAAGGGTACCTGCTACGAAGATAAGAAGTTCGCCCAGAACGTTAAGAATGCCAAAAAGGCAGGCGTAAAGGTCGGAGTATATTTCTTCTCGCAGGCTATTACTGTAGCTGAAGCCGTAGAGGAAGCTTCTCTGACTATCGGTATGTGCAAGGGATTAAATATCGACCTTCCTGTCGTAATGGACTGGGAGACAGGCAGCGGTTACCGTACACAGCCTTTGAAGGGCGAGGCATTCGCCAATGTCTTGGATGCTTTCTGCACCCTGATTAGCAAGAATGGCTACACACCTGCCGTTTATCTCTGCTCTGACGATATCAATAACAGACTCGGAAAGTATCAGGGCAATATCATTGGCAAGTACAAGCTCTGGTATGCATATCCTTACAGCTGCTACTGGCCGGCAAGTAAGAGCTTCAAGTCTAACTACTATCAGACAGGCGATACTATCCCTCCGAGAAGCTTTGCTTTCGAATACTGGCAGTATTCATGGCACGGCAAGGTTGCCGGAATCGGCACTGAAGTAGACCTTAACATCAGGATTCTCGGAAAGACTACTCTGAAGTCACCTGAGATCAATATTACGAATAAATCAATCACGACCGAGACCGGCCAGGGCATAAATCCCATGGACGGCGTAAAGGCAAAGACATGCCAGGGCGTTGTCACGACCGACAACCTGTCTTATGCGATCAAGAATGAGGCAGGCCAGAGCGTCACGGTCGACCAGGCAAAGCAGACGCCCGGCAAATATATCATTACCTATACATTCAAGGATCCGTTCCGCGGAACCATTACGGATACGGCAACATGGGAAGTAAAGGCTGCGGCAACACCGTCTTCGGCACCGTCAACAACGCCGGGCGGAGATATCACGCTGACACCGTCACCTACGCCTTCTTCAGGCAGTACGGATACGCCTACGCCAACACCTCAGGGCAGCGTAACGGATACTCCTACTCCGACACCGTCGGAAGCACCGAAGGCAACTGATACACCGGTACCGACAGCATCACCGGTGCCTACAAAGCAGGAAGAGAATACCGAAAGCACAACATCGCAGGAGACGACAAACAATCCTTAAGACAGGGGCACAGCTTAACTCAACGAGGTACTGCATATGGAAAGCAAGCCTATCAATGATCCCGCGCTTAGGAATCTGGAAAGAACCATAAGGTTTGAGTTTGAGAAGATAATTCTCATAATGGCAATTGTCTGTGTGTCGCTTGAAGTGGCGATATTCTTCTACTACTACTTTACGGATAATGTCGGGCAGCCGGTTAATACCTATATTGAATTCAGGATACTGGTGCCTTTGCTGGTAAACTGCGTTCTTTATCTGATCACCAGGTTCTCAAACAGATCCGAGACCAGTACCGATACCACGAAGAACAGGATAGTATCTTTTGCAGGTCTCATTATGTGCGGCGTCATCGGACTTGCCCACAGCTACTTTATCCCGCTCTGGGTATTCCCGCTTTTCGCGATCATATTCTGCTCGGTATTCCATGACGGATTCATTCTGTTTGTTCAGGCGGGTCTCAGCATAGTATTCATTCTTTACTGCGGAATACTGCACATCTACGATTATCCCGATGAGAGAAGCTATTCCATCCTCTGTATCATAATCGCTGAGGTAATGGCATTGGGCGTAAGCTTCCTGGCGTTCAGGTTAGAGCTCTTCAATACGAGGCTCCTCATGATAAGAGAGAGGAATTTTGCCGGTGCGAATAAGTTCGAGCACGGCTTTGAGACTGACAGGGTAACCGGAGTCTACAGCAAGAAATATCTGACCGAATCTGCAAGCGAGATACTGAAGAATACCAATGAGCTTGACCCTTGCGGCATTGCGATCCTTGATATTGACGATTTTAAGAAGATCAATGACGAGCTCGGCAACGACAAGGGCGATGACGTTCTCCGTGCTTTGGGCCAGGTTCTCCAGAGTGCCATCGATGAGGATACGATCGTCGGAAGATACGGCGGCGATACATTCGTAATCGTTTTCGAGAACGGCACAAGGGACGAGAACTTCGAAGTGCTGAATCAGATCCGTAAGGAATTTGCCAAAAAGAAATATTCTTTTACGAAAGAATCCGTTACCATCAGCGGAGGATATGCCTGGTTTGATGTTACCATGGACCTCGAAAGTGCTTTGAAAGAGGCAGAATCGGCATTGTCAAATGCAAAGAAATCGGGTAAGAATATGATAATGACAACCGGCGAAAGCGAGGAATAACCACATGGCTAAGACAAAGACCCCTAAGAAGAATAAGATCAGCGAGTATAACGTCGCGACGATCGCACTCGATATCGTAATGCTCTTTCTGGGACTTATTTTCTTCATCGGTACTTTGGCAGGAAAAGGTGACGAGATCGCCTCAGGCTTTGTAAGAGTAGTCGGCGGCGTTCTTATCCTGATAGGCATATTCGAACTTATCAACTTCTTAAGGATCAAGGAAAAGACCGTATTTGACTGGATCGTCTTCATCATCGGCTGCGCTGTCGCAGTCACGGGTATCATATTCATCGTTAACCCGCTGCCGATCATCACATTCCTTAACTTTATCTTCGGAATCATTATCCTGATCTATGCGGTCGTTATAATCGTTGCTTCCGTCGGAACACTAAGGCCTGCAGGCTCCAAATACTGGTGGTTCTCACTGCTGTTCGGCATCATCGCCCTGGGCATGGGCATCTTCGTGGCACTCTTTAACGGTGCTACCAAGACACTTACGATAATCATCGGTATCACGCTCGTGATCGGTGCCGTCGGCGGTATCGCAAACGCGCTCCTTGCTTCCCAGGCAAAGAAAGAATTCAAGGCTAATTCGAAGATACTTGAAGATGCTTCTTATACCGTTGAGTCTGAGACTGTGGAAGCGAAAAAGGATTCTGATACCGATCCTGAAGACAACGTTAAATACTGATACAGCTCAGGAGCTTTTCGATGGAGATAACATACATAGGACATGCATGCTTTGTTATAAGATTCGATACCGGTCTTACGGTATGCTTCGACCCTTATTCTCACGGATCAGTCCCCGGCCTTTCTGATGCGAATGCATCCGCCGATGAGGTGTTCTGTTCGCATTCACATAAGGATCACAGTGACTTTGAGTCGGTAGGAAAGCCCTTTGAGCCTTATACAGGCCCTGCACCGGAAGTAACGGTCATCAAGACTTTCCATGACGATGTTCAGGGTGCTAAGCGCGGCAGGAATAACATCACCAAGGTTAAGTCAGGAGATGAGACTGTCGTTCATATGGGCGATATCGGATGTGATCTTACGGATGAGCAGATAGAACAGATAAGAGGATGCGATCTTCTGATGATCCCTGTCGGAGGTTTCTATACGATAGACTGCAAGAAGGCACACGACATGACGAACCTGATCGATCCCAAGGTTGTTATCCCCATGCACTACAGCAGCAAGAGATTCGGTTATGACCAGATATCGGGAAGGGAAGAATTCGTCGAGCTTATCGGCAACGATGAGGACCGCGAGATCATCAGCAGAAGGTTCGTTGCGGAAGAACTTCCCAAGGTCAGAGCCCTGCTTCTGATGGAGCCTTTAAAAATTTTAAGATAATCGAATTTTGTAACATAAGATTTCCTATCTTTACGATATAATTTTTCGAAAAGGGTGGGAGGGTCTCATGTTTAAAATCGGTTTTTCCAATGACAAGTATGTAGAGCTGCAGAGCCAGCACATCAGAGAGCGCGTCGATAAGTTCGGCGGCAAGCTTTATCTGGAGTTCGGCGGTAAGTTGTTTGACGACTATCACGCATCAAGAGTATTGCCGGGTTTTGAACCTGACAGCAAGATCAGAATGCTTAAGGCTCTTTCTGAAGACGCCGAGATCGTTATCGCGATCAACGCTGATGCCATTGAGAAGAATAAGAGAAGAGGAGACCTGGGCATTACCTATGACCAGGAAGTGCTCCGCCTGATCGATGCTTTCACGGAGTTCGGACTCTTTGTAGGAAGCGTTGTTATTACCCAGTTTGCAGGCCAGCCTCTGGCCGAGAAGTTCGAAGCAAGGCTCAGAGGCCTTGGCGTTAAGTCCTACAGACATTATCCCATCGCAGGATATCCTTCAGACATTCCGCTTATCGTAAGTGAAGACGGTTACGGTAAGAATGATTATATCGAGACAACAAGAAAGCTCGTTGTCGTAACTGCTCCGGGCCCCGGTTCGGGAAAGATGGCTACTTGCCTTTCCCAGCTCTATCATGAGAATAAGCGCGGCATCAAGGCAGGTTATGCCAAGTTCGAGACATTCCCTATCTGGTCGATCCCTCTGCAGCACCCCGTAAATGTTGCTTATGAGGCAGCAACAGCTGACCTGGCTGATGTCAACATGATCGATCCTTTCCATCTTGAGGCTTACGGAAAGACCACGGTTAACTACAACAGAGACGTTGAGATCTTCCCCGTAGTCAATGCGATCTTCGAGAAGATCTACGGCGAGAGCCCTTACAAGTCACCTACGGACATGGGCGTCAACATGGCAGGCTTTGCAATTATCGACGATGAGGCATGCCAGGAGGCTTCAAGACAGGAGATCATCAGAAGATATTATGAGGCCAAGATGGCAACACGTGCCGGCAACTCAGACGGTTCCGACGTTACCAAGATCGAGTTTCTCATGAAGAAATCCGGAATCAATATTTCAGACCGCCGCGTTATCGGAGCAGCTTCCGTACGTTCCGAATCCACAGGCGCTCCCGCAGTTGCATTGGAGCTCCCTGACGGACGCATGGTCACAGGCAAGACCACACCGCTCCTCGGACCTGCTTCTGCTGCGCTCCTTAATGCTCTTAAGGTCCTCGCGGGAATCTCACATGACATTCCTTTGATCTCACCTAATGTTATCGAGCCTATCTCTGACCTTAAGGTCAATCACATGGGCAATCACAACCCGAGACTTCATACGGATGAGGTCCTCATCGCTCTTGCGATCAGTGCTGCCACCAACCCGGTAGCAGAGCTCGCAATGCAGCAGATCGGAAATCTCGCTAACAGCGACGCTCATTCCACGACCATGATGAGTTCAGTAGACCTCAATATGTTCCACAAGCTCGGCATCAACCTTACTTGTGAGCCTATCTACGAGACAAAGAAGCTCTATCACAGATAAAAAGATAACGTTTTAACGGCGGTCCCGTTTTTTCGGGGCCGCCATATTTTCTTTATGCAGCAAACAGATTCAGCCAAAAGGAACGGGACGATCGATATGATCCGCATTATCGCCAGCTTCGCGGTGGTGCTTTGTCATGTCCCTTTTCCTGAGCCGTACACTCATGGTTCGATGGCGGTTACAAGATTTGCTGTTCCGTTTTTCTTTATGGTTGCCGGATGGTTTCTTTTCACACCCGGTGACAGCAAGGATATCTGCGAGAAGAGGATAAAGAAGTCCCTAAAGGCCACTGTCCGCATGTCGGTCATCTGCACATTGCTTTATGTTGTCGTAAATACGGTGAACTGCGTGCTGAGAGGCCGCGATATGTTTTACTGGTTTACTTCGTGGATGAGCTGGGAGACACTTCTGAATCTGGTTGCCTTCAATTACGGCCAGCTCATAAGCTCCATGATGTGGTATCTGTTCGCATATATTTATGTCCTGCTCATTCTGTTAGTGCTGAATAATACGGGATTCCTTAAGAAAATATATTTCCTTATCCCTGTGCTCCTCATAGTAAATCTGGTAATGGCAGATACGCTGGAGATAAGGTGGTTTCATGTCGGCAACTGGTTACTGACCGCTCTGCCGTTTGTCCTTCTCGGTATTTTCCTGAGAGAGAAGCCGGATCTGATCGGGCGTCTTTCGAAGATAACGTTATGGATCATGATAATTGCAGGAGCCGGCATGACCGTGGCAGAGTCACTTGTTTTCCACGAGCACGTCCTTTATGTCGGAACACTTTTTATGTCGTTCGGCCTGTTCTGCCTATCGATCAAATACGCAGACAGGAAATGGCCGGAGCCCCTGTGTGATTTCGGAACTTACTGCACGCCTTTTATATTCTTTATGCACTGCGCCGTAAGAGACGTTGCCTATTCGATATTCGGAATGCCTGAGGGAGGCTTAAGATTTGTAATGCCTCTTATCATCTTTATCTTTACGTCACTTATTTCCATGGTGATCGTAATAGTCAAAAAGAATCTGCCTTCAAAAGCTTTGGCAGAAGAATCGTAAAAACATTTTCCGTTTGAAATTACGCTGTTGACAAATGGTGCAAACAGTTTCATAATCTTGTTAGTCAAAGAAAGTCAAAGTCAAAGTCAAAAAAGAGCAAAGTGTGGAAATGACCTTTGATAAAGCGGAAGGAGGACAAGCTTGTGGCTAGACTGGTTGATGTAATTGAGCAGATGATCAAAGAGATGGTCGACGAGAATGATGGTACAGCGACGATCTGCAGAAGCCAATTGGCAGAGCAGGCAAATTGTGTGCCGTCCCAGATCACATATGTGCTTTCGACGAGATTCTCGGGCGGAAGCGGATATATAGTCGAGAGCAGAAGAGGCGGCGGCGGACAGATCACCATCACGAGAGTCAATCATGTCGGTCCTGCCGAGTATCTTAAGGCAATAATCGACAGCGTGGGCGATGACCTTTCGCAGCAGCAGGCAAAGAATCTTCTGACAAATGCGGTGACCGTCGGTGCCATGACTTCAAAGGAAGGTACGGCCATCATGGCTGCAGTATCCGACAGGGCTCTTGCAAGGGTTGATTCGGATATCAGATCTGTCTTAAGAGCTGACATCTTCAAGCATGCACTGCTCGGACTTATGGTGACGTGAATAAAGGGATTACAAAAGGAGAAAAAAGTATATGAGATGTGAAAGATGCGGTAAGGAACTTACCAACAGGATAATAAAGATCAACGGTGTCACGTACTGTGAGAACTGTGCGAGGCTCATGGGTTATGACAGATTTCTCAAAGATCCGTCTGACCTTCTGGGCAATCCGTTCTCGCCGTTAGACCAGATCGCTTCGTCATTGATGCAGATGAGCGAGCTTGACTTCGGCAACAGCACGCTTACCTGCCCCAAGTGCGGAATGACATTAAGGGAATTCGAGAATGAGGGACGCGTAGGATGCATCGAGTGCTACAACACCTTTAACGACAACATCGTAAGGGAGATGTTCAAGCAGCAGGGCAACAGCGAATATGCCGGAAGGCTTCCCGCGCAGTCGGCTGACACCGATGCGGACACAATGGAGATCCCGCAGAATATCAAGAAAGCGGCTCCCAAAGCAAAGGAGATCGAATTAACAGAGAAAGAACCGGCTGCTCCTGTCAAAGAGACTCAGGAAGCAAAGCCCGCAGCAAAGAGCGGGAAAGGCCTTACTCTTGATCAGCTCATGAAGGCGGACCTGGGAATGCTCTCTGACGAAGATCTCGAAAAGGGCATCAAGGTCGCAGCAGATGCTGAGGAATACAAACTCGCTTCAAGACTCAGAGATGAGCTTAAGGGCAGAAAGGAAGGTGAAGGCAATGTCTGAATGGTATACGAATGACGGCAAAGATAATGACGTTGTACTCTCCACCAAAGCATGCATCGTACGTAACATCAAAGGCTATAACTTTATGCCGAGATTGGACGATAAGGACTGTCAGAGCCTTTTAGAGACTATCGACAAGGCGATCGACAGGAATGTTTATACGGGAGGCAATGCATCTGATCTTGATAAGAATACTATCTTAAGACTTACAAGACTTCAGATCCTCGGAAGAGAAGCAAGCCAGCTGGCAAATCCGGAGAGGAAAGCCTTCTACTACAACGATGACGTAAGTCTCTCTGTCGCAGTCGGCGCAGGCGAGCACCTTACCGTAAAGGCAATGGCAGCAGGACACGATATCAGCGTTTACAAGAAAGCCGAGGAGGCAGTGCTCGATCTCGAGAGCAAGCTCGACATCGCATTTACCGAGAACTACGGATTCCTTACATCCAACGTAAGGCTCGCAGGAACAGGACTTAAAGTGCTCTATACGGTATCGCTTCCGGCTATCTCGAAGACCGAAGGCGGCATCGCGGCACTTTCCCAGCGTGTCAGCCAGTATGAATGGTCCATCTATCCGTTCGCTGAAAGAGGCGAGATCGCGGATTCGGATGTCTACATCATCGCAAGCGTAAACACATTGGGTGTTACGGAAGATGAACTGCTGAAGCGCGGCGAGATGCTCATAGCAGATGTCATCAAGGCTGAGAGGGCATTAAGGGATGAGATCGCAGCCAACAAGAAAGACCAGTCTGCCGATATCTACGGCAGATCTTACGGCACATTGAGATATGCCAACATAATCTCCAGGAGCGAGGCTCTGCAGGCATTAGGGTGGCTGAGGCTCTATCACGATTACGATGATTCCGGTGATATCAGGATATCCTGGAATACCATCGATAAGCTTACGATGGATATCCTCTGGGAGCCGGAAGCTCCTTCGAGGAAGAGCAGCCAGAGCCTGGCTTCACAGAAGTTCAGAGCAGAAGGGATCAGAAAGATTTTGAAAGGGGTTGATTGAAATGAGGATCACTGAAGATACAGCAAAGGTGCTCGCAGTAGCGAGCATCATGGCAGATGAAAGACATACATCACTTATAAGGGATACCATACTTTTCGCGGCATTATGCGTAACGGATACACCTGCAAAGGATATCCTCGAAGAGAACGTTCCGGATCTCTCCGTAGTAATCGAGCGTCTGGGTGTCGAAGGCAGTTATGACCTTGATGAGGCGGCCGTTAAGATGCTTGCGGACAGGGCTTTCCAGAACCTCCGTATTGACGTGAAGAGGATCTTCGCGAATGCGGCAGAACTGTCCAGAAGGACAGGCTTTAAGGGTGCCGTTAATCCCGAACACATCCTGTTCGTCATTATGTCCCGTAAGATCTCCAACCATCCGGAGATCTTCTCGAGCCTTGAAGCGGCAGGCTGTGATCTCGAAGGCATCAGATCTTCGATCATAAATGTATTTAATGAACAGGCAGAGCAGGCAAGGGATGAAGGCCGCGCATTTGGCGAGGGCTCAGATGACGACCAGGATCCTTCGGATGCAATGGCTTCCGCAAGAAGACCGGCCGGCAAGGCTGGCGGCAAATCCGGCCATAAGACTCTCGACAAGTTCGGCAAGAACCTGACAGAGCTCGCGAAGCAGGGCAAGATCGATCCGGTAATAGGACGTGAGGAAGAGATCTCCAGAGTCATGCAGATCCTTATCCGCCGCACAAAGAACAATCCCTGCCTCGTAGGTGACCCGGGTGTAGGTAAGACTGCGATCGCAGAGGGCCTTGCGCTGAAGATCGCCGAGAATAATGTTCCTGATGTCATCAAGGGCAAGATCGTCTACAGCATGGAGATGGGCTCTATGGTTGCCGGCTCCAAGTACAGAGGCGAATTCGAAGAGCGCATCAAGAACATGTTAGATGAGGCGGTTGCCGATCCTAACGTAATCCTGTTCATTGACGAGATCCATACACTTGTCGGTGCAGGCGATACATCCGGCGGCTCCATGGATGCTGCAAACATCATGAAGCCTCTTCTTACAAAGAATGAGCTCCAGATCATCGGTGCTACGACTTTAGATGAATACTCCAAGTTCATCGAGAAGGACCACGCTCTCGAGAGAAGATTCCAGAAGGTCCTTATCGAAGAGCCTTCTATCGAAGACGCCATCGCCATCATGAAGGGATTGAGGTCCAAGTATGAAGACCACCACAAGATCCATATTCCGGACGATGTATTAGAGCAGTCCGTAAGACTTTCCGCGAGATATGTATCTGACAGATTCCTTCCCGATAAGGCTATCGACCTAGTTGATGAGGCAGCTGCCGCAAAGCGCATCAACTACGCTGATTCCAAGGTTAAGAACGATCTTGAGAAGAAGATCGAAGAGATAAAGGCAAAGAAGAAGACTGCTGTAGACGCACAGGATTTCGAAGCTGCCCAGACCCTCAAAGAGGAAGAAGAGAAGCTTACAGAAAAGCTCTCGCTCCTTCAGGATAAGGTCAAGCCCGATGAGAACGGCTTCACGGGCACACTCACTGTCGATGATGTTGCCCTGGTCCTCGCAAAATGGACCGGTATCCCGACTACGAAGATCACTGAATCTGATGCAGATAAGCTCAAGAATCTTGAAGCAGAACTCGAGAAGAGAGTAGTCGGCCAGGATGAGGCAGTCCATGCGATCGCCAAGGCCATCCGCCGCGGAAGACTCGGTCTTAAGGATGAGAAGAGACCTTCAGGCACGTTCATCTTCTTAGGTACGACCGGTGTCGGAAAGACTGAGCTCGCGAAGGCTCTAGCTGAAGTAATGTTCGGCAATGAGAGCGCTCTTGTAAGAATCGATATGTCCGAATATATGGAGAAGCATGACGTTTCAAGACTTATCGGTGCGCCTCCGGGATATGTCGGATACGATGAGGGCGGCCAGCTCACAGAGGCAGTCAGAAGACATCCTTATTCAGTAGTTCTTTTCGATGAGATCGAGAAGGCACATCCTGAGATCTTCAACACGATGCTCCAGGTATTGGATGACGGACGTCTCACTGACGGTCACGGCAGAACGGTCGACTTCAGAAATACGATCATCATCATGACTTCCAATATCGGCGCGAGAATGCTCGTAGGCAGCGAAGGCAGAAGGATCGGTTTCTCGATGGCTGACGAGAATGATAAGGACGAACTCTCCAGAGAGGGCCTCTACGGCGGCAAGTCCTATGACGAAGCTAAGAAGGTCGTAATCGACGAGCTTAAGAAAACATTTACGCCTGAGTTTGTTAACCGTGTAGACGACATCATCTTCTTCCGTATGCTCGGCAAGGAGTCCCTCATCAAGATCGTCGACATCCTTATGAAGCAGGTAGGCAAGAGGATAAGGGATCTCGGTATGGAGATCGAGCTTACAGAGAGCGCGAAAGAACTCCTCGCCAAGAAGGGTTACGATCCGCAGTACGGTGCAAGACCTCTTAGAAGAGTCATTACATCCATGGTCGAAGACCGCTTCTCCGAAGCAATGCTCGACGGCATCGTTAAGCCCGGACACCTCGCTATCATCGATGCAGTGGAGACAACTGATCCTGACGCGATCCTTGCTCAGGGCAGCGCTGCCGAAGACGGCAAGGTCATAGTCATCAAGGATGGCGGAGAGCTTGATGTCAGCATCGAGAAAATGCAGCTGAAGTAAAAGCTTGAACTTAAGTGATTTATAGGGTGGCGGATTCTATATGAGTCCGCCATTTAATTATTTCAGTGCTTTTGTTTAATTGGCCAATTCGCTTATAGTTTTTTTGTTGGTTATTTCGCTTGGATAAGGATTGTTCAATAAATAATCTTTTACTAAAATCAAATTGTTTTAATTTAGTTGCTTCACTCTTACGGGGAGAGATTTATGTGAGGCAACGTTTTCTTTAGAAAGGGGATTAATATGAAAAAACTAGTTTCTGCGATTATCTCAATTGTTTTGTTGCTGTCTCTAGCTACACCATGCTTTGCAACATACTATCGTACAGGGTGGTTTAAGAGCGGTTCTACGTATGCTAAATATTCTTGTGATGGTACATGGGACATGGCAACAGATATAAAGCTTGCAGCTGAAGGGTGTCAAGGTTCAAAAAGTTTGGGAGCAAAGGTTCAGTATTATGATTTTTGCGATGATGAACATCCGAGACAAGTCAAATATTTCCATTTGTTCTCAACTTATGGATATGTTATTTCTGCTGGCAAAGGTGGCGACGAGCCTTATAAGGCATTAAGAAAATACGTTTACGGTTGATGATTCTGCCATACTTTAAATACATAAAAGACAACTTTTTAAAGACGGTTTTTCTCTTTTTCCTTTCGAGTATTTTGTGTTCGTTAGGGCTTTTCTGTGTTAATCACTATATAGGTTTAAACCACAGGCTCGATGTCTACCGTTACTATGGACTTGATAAGGGATTATTATATACTCCCGGTTATGGAATGGGTATTTTTGATGTAACCGACGAAAGAGCTGAAGAAGTTCTTAAGCGTATTAATTCGCTTGATGAAGTTGAACAGGCTGAATATTTGTTTTGGACTTCTTCCGTTGTTATTGATGACATTTCTCTAGGGAATGCACGTTCTAATTTAGATGTAATACCATTATCAAATAGCGAACAGGAATTGCCGTGGAGAATAATACAAGGTGATGTCCCCAAAGACGCAAACGAACTATTAATCACTTCTAATTTTCGGGGTTTGTATAATGTTGGTGATGTGCTGAAGTGTAGGGTTTATGGTCGTGATTCGGAAGGAGAGCGGATTAAATCAGAAGGAACCTTTATAATTGTTGGGTTCTTTGATGAAGACTCATATATGCCCCCTACAGATGAATATACCTTCAGAGATATGATTACATGCACGGAAGGTTTACCTTATGCATGTGCTTTTGCAAAATCGGTTATGTTAGATGATGGAACATTTATATATTTTAGGAAAAATTACGATTACATAAATATATCTCTCAAAAGTTCTTCTGATATAGAGAAGTTAAAAAAAGAGATTCCTGAAATAATTGGAAGGGGTACCGCATACGATTTCAACCATTATGTAGATCTTTGTTACAACGATAACAAAGATGTGAATGATATGGTCAATGTCTTTTTTGTTGCCATGGCTGTATTGACGATTTCCGTATTAGTGTCTTATACAATAATTCAGCTTTCTATATTCAAAAGAGATATGGTGGTCTACTTTTTAGAAGGCTGTACTTGGAAAAGAGCGGTTGGTATTTCCTGTTTTGCAACCTTGCCGGCAATGCTTTTAGGAATGGTTTCAGGTATCCTAATATATCGGTTTGCTTCGATTTATAAAGACATGACGAATGGCTCATATATTTTCACAGGAAGAGCAATCGCGATAGTCTGTACAGCCATTATTCTAGTTTATTTTCTCCTTGTAGGATTGTTCTATATTTACGCCTCAAGGCAGTCTCCCATTGAGACAATAAGGAGTGAATGACATGATAAAACTCACTCTTAAATCGATATGGGAACAAAAGGGAATCAATTCTTCATCAGTTGTTTTGCTGTCACTTGTTTTTTCTGTGCAGCTTTTGCTCTGTGCGTGGTTAGAAGGAATTCTTAATATCTATAATGAAGATATTGAAAAAGCCAATTCGTTAAGACTGATATTCACGCTGCTTATTCTGGTATCGGTAACGAGCATAATCACGCTGATTAATTATGTGATGAATAAGAGAAGAAACGAATTCCGGACATTGAGGCTCTGCGGCGCGACTCCCACATATATTTTGGCGTGCAAGTTGTTGCATCTTTTGGTGATAGTGATTGTATCACTATTAGGAGGATCAATCCTTTTTCTTCTGCTTTCAAAGATTCTGAATCAGCATTATAAGTTTAACGGGCTATTCCCGGTGTATATACTTTTCGTGGTTATCACGGCGGCAGAACTGACGGTTTATCACTTCATGCACAGAAAGGACGAGAAATGGGCGGGATAATAGAACTCAAAGACGTTACGAAGATATACAGCACTAAGGATACGCCTGAAATCATAGCGCTTAACAAGGCAAATCTGACGGTGGAAGAAGGGGAATTCCTTTCTGTATGCGGTGTCTCCGGTTCCGGAAAATCAACGCTTCTGCACCTTATCGGATGTCTTGATAAGCCAACTGAAGGCACGGTCAGTGTAAAAGGCAGTGTAACTACCCAAATGAATGAAAAGGAACTTGCCAGAATGCGAAATGGCACTGTAAGTATCGTTTTGCAGGACTTTGGCTTGATTCCAAGCCGTACTGTTTATGATAACCTCGTCGTGCCGTTCTATTTTTCGAGCAATCGGAAAGGCATGAACGACAAGATAAAGTCAGCTCTTGAATTCACGGGAATCGCTGACCTTAATCAAAGACCAGTTATCAAACTCAGCGGTGGCCAGAAGCAGAGAGTAGCAATTGCAAGAGCGATAGTAAATGACAATCCTATTCTTTTGGCAGATGAGCCGACAGGTCAGCTTGATACTCAGACAAAGAAGCAGATTATGGAGCTGTTCCATAAACTCAACGAAAAAGGGAAGACCATAATCATGGTAACCCATGATATAGATATGGCCAAAGAGACCTCAAGAATCGTAAAAATTGCTGACGGAAGCATTATGGAATCATAAAAACACGTTGGATTAGCATTATAGGTTTACAAATCAAAGAAACTTGCCTGCAAGCGCCTTAACAATGTTGTATAATACTCACGCTATCATTTCTAACTTGAGATACACGGAGTAGTTAAATGCAGGAAAACGTGAGCAATGCGGCTTCCCGCTCTAAGGCGCCGCGCGATTATGATATAGGATGTGTGCCGAGCAAATTCTATTTTGGATTTTTAGGCTCGCGCATAATCGTTCCTTTGGTATGCGCTTATACGCATATCAAGGTAAAGCCCGACATGGAATTCGTTAATCACGAAGGCCCCATTATCGTTATCTCCAATCATGAGTCCTATCTGGACCCCATGATCATCAACCGCCTTACAAAGGCGAGACCTGCAAACTTCGTTACCGGTGAGTTCGTATTCAGGGCACCTGCATGGGGCCACTGGTTCAAGCTCGGCGGTGCAATCCCAAAGAAGCAGTTCGTTGTAGATACCGCTGCTGTTAAGGCCATGATGCGCGTCATGAAGCGTAACGGCGTCATCATCGTATATCCTGAGGCTACAAGACACGTCGACGGTAAGTCGATAGGCTTTGATGACGGTGTCGCAAGACTTGCCAAGAAAGCAAATGCTTCCGTATATATTGCCCACATCCACGGCGCTTACCTCGCGTGGCCGAGATGGTCAAAGTCAGGAATGCGCAAGGGCAGGATCAGCGCCGAGTTCGTTAAGAAGATCTATTCCGACGAAGTCAAGGAATTATCGATTGAAGAGCTTCAGCAGAAGATCCTTGATGCGGTTGACTATAACGAGAATGACTGGATCCGCGAGAATCCGAGAAAGTACAAGAGCAGGAAGCTCGCTGCCGGCCTCCAGAACATCGCTTATGCGTGCCCGAGATGCGGTTCCGAGTATACAATGCAGTATATGAATTCCGGCAAGCACGACATGATCCAGTGCTCCAACTGCGGCAACGCTGCAAGATATCTTCCCACGGGCCTTATCGAGAAGGTCGATCCGCAGTGCGTCGTTTTCGATGACCTCCACAAGTGGACGGAGTGGGAGAGGGGCCTTATAAAGGACCAGCTCGAAGCCGGCGGCTTCAAGATGGAGATGAATGCTGACCTGTTCAAGGTCTTCGACAGATTCACGTTTGCGAAAACAGGCAAGGGCAGGGTCACGATCACTGACAAGGAGATCACATACGTCGGAACGGACTGTCCCGCTGAAGAAGGCATCCCATACAAGAAGGGCAAGCCGATGAAGAAGTACAAGGACAGGACGCTGGACCCTGCAGCGCCTTTCCAGACCAAGGTCTTTGAGATCGACACGATGAGAGGACTCGTTGCATCCTACGGCAAGCATTTCGAGATCTACGACAAGGACGGAGAGCTCTACAGATTCTATGTCGACGGACAGAAAGTCTTTAAGATCCATGAGATCGTAACGCTCCTCGGAAAAAAGAAATAATTTTCACTAGAACGTTTTCAGGTAAAAATCAAGCGGGTTTGGTACATTATTCGCCAAACTCGCCTTTTTTATTGCTTTAATATATCGCGCGAAGATAGTATAATTTTCGCGTTAGTAAATTAAGAGGCGCTTTTTGGCGTTTCCCAAAAACACAAAATATGAATCAGGAGTGTGAAAATCCATGGCAATGTATGACAAGAAAAGCGTTGAGGATTTAAACGTAGCCGGCAAGAGAGTTATCGTCCGCGTTGACTTTAACGTACCTCTCGACAAG
>JAEEGK010002581.1_pt1 | contig 45402 bp, 17 predicted proteins | sample 8958771 | NCBI WGS metagenome assembly JAEEGK01 (sample SAMN16246547, study PRJNA631951) | gut metagenome | biome: gut microbiome; feature: rumen; material: SC-attached | host: Bos | place: Iran: Karaj | collected 2018-10
CTATATAAAAAAAAAGAATAAAAATAAATGAAAATAAAGAAAATATTAATGATGAACAAAATAAAGAAGAACAATATCACATATTAAACATTAAAAACTTTTTAAAAAAATAATTATAAAAAACATTAATATTAAAAATAATTAAACCAAAAATTAAATAAAAAAAACTTATTTTCACAATAAAAAAAAACCTTAAATACATTAAGTAAAAAAAGCCCAAATCATAAAAAAAAAATACAAAAAAAAATAAAAAAAAAAAAAAAAAAAATAAATGTCAAAAAGTCAAAGCATCCAAGTATTATGTCGTATTCGTCCAGAAAACGAGAAAGAAAAATCAAGTGGTTTCCAATCATGTATAACAGTATTATCATCAAACTCATTAAAAATATATCCAGTAGATCCAACAAATTCCAAAGAAGAACCTCACGAATTTACATTTGATCACGTTTTTCCAAATACAACCCTTCAAAGTGAAATATTTGACTTTGCAGCAAAACCATTATTAAATGGATTATTTGAAGGAATAAATTGTACATTATTTTGTTATGGTCAAACTTCAAGTGGTAAAACATTTACAATGGAAGGTATAAGAAATAATAATGAATTAATGGGAATTATACCAAGAAGTATGAATTATATTTTTAATAAAATAAATGATATGTCTTGTGATATTGAATTTTCTGTTAAATGTTCTTATTATCAAATTTATAATGAAAAAATACAAGATTTATTAGATACAAGAAAAACTGATTTAAGTATTAGAGAAGATAAAAAAAAGGGAATTTGGGTTGAAGATGCTACTGAAATTTATGTTAGTTCAAGTAAAGAAATGGATGAAATATTCTCATGTGGTGCTAATAATAGAACAGTTTCAGCTACTGAAATGAATGCAGGTTCATCAAGATCACATTCATTATTTGTTGTTACGATATTTCAAAAAAATATTGTAACAGATTCAACAAAACAAGCAAAAGTTTTTTTTGTTGATTTAGCAGGAAGTGAAAAAATGAGTAAAACTGGAATAACAGGAGGAATGGGTTTAAAAGAAGCACAGAATATAAATAAGAGTTTAATGACACTTGGAATGGTAATAAATGCTTTAACTGAAAATAGTCAACATATTCCTTATCGTGATAGTAAATTAACAAGAGTTTTACAAGAAAGTATTGGTGGAAATTCACAAACAACTTTAATTATAACTTGTACTTCAAATGGTTTAAATCAAAGTGAAAGTTTAAGTACTTTAAGATTTGGTCAAAGAGCAAAATTAATTAAAAATAAAGTTGTTGCTAATACTGTTAAAAGTGTTAAGGAATTAATGTTAAAAATTAAAGAATTAGAAGAAAAGATTAAAAAATTAGAAAGTACTAAAGGAAGATTAAATACTGATGAAACTAATTTTAGTGAAGATAATATTGGAAGAGTTAAAACTTTAGGTGATTTAGATGAGTTTAAATGTGAAAAATGTGATAAGTATGTTAATGAATTAATGAATATGAGAGTTGAAATTTTAACTTTAAATGAACAAATTGAAGATTTAGAAAAAGATAAAGAAGATTTAGAATGTGAAATTAATGAAAAATGTCAAGAAATTTATCAATTGAATGAAAAAAATTTTTTATGTGAAGCTAAAGATCAATTGTTAATTAATGATCAAGGAAAGTTATTTGAGGAAATTGGAGTTAAAGTTGATACTCTTAATTTGTTTAATAGTAAAATGAAAAATTTTGTTGAGAGAATTAAAAATTTATTGTTGAAGGAATGGGAAAAAATTAATCAAGAAATTTATGCTGATGTTAATAATTGTATTATTGAGTTATTTTCTCTTATTTGTTTAGATCAACAAAATTGTCAAGAAATTTTAGATTTGATTTCAAATGATAATAATGATAATAATAATAATTTAAATAATTCTAATGAAAATATTCTTAATGAAAATGTTGTTAATGAAAATAATAAAGGGAATAATATTAGTTTTTCAGAAGAATTTAAAAATGAAAAAAATGAAAATGTTGAACATAAAAATGACATTAATAATAATATAAATGAAAAAAATGATAATGAAAATAATAATAATATTAAAAAAGAAAATTGTAATGATAAAGAAAATGAAAATAATGATTTATTAAAAGAAAAAGAATATGTAAAAGAAATAGATAATTTAAAAAATCAAAATGAAAAATTATCATTAGAAAAATATCAAACTGAAGTAATAATAAATAAATTAAATGAACAAATAAAAGAATTATCAAAAAAAATAGCAGAAAAAGAAGAAGTAATAAAAGAATTAAATGAAAAGAATTATACATTATCAGTTAATTTTGATGGTTATAAAAGAAAAACCTTAGATGATTTTTCAAAAAAAGAAATGAAAACAATGGAATTAATAAATAAAATATCAAATTTAGAAGATGAAAATTATAAATTAATTCATTTTTCAAAAGATACTTTTAAAAAAAAATTTAGTGTAATGGATAAACAAATTAAACAGTTTACTATGGAAATGCAGAAATTAATAGGAGAAAATAAAGAATTGAAAAGAATGATAAATAAAAAGAATGAAGAAGCAAATAATTTACAAATTAAAATTTCTGAATTAGAAAATAAAGTTTCAGGTGTATTTAAAACAAATAATATTAATCAAAAAGGACATAATAAAAATATTAATGTAAGTGAAATGTCATTTATTACTAATAATGGAAATATTTCACCTTCTTTTTTAGGAGGAAAAGGTTTTAATATAAATACAATTGGTGATTTATTAAAAAAACAATTAATTCCAAAAAAAGAAAATGATGTTTCTGATTTAAGTTTTTTAAATATTACTAATAATACTAATCTTAATTTAAATAATAATATTAATAATACTAATAATGTTAGTAATTTGATTAATAATAGGATTATTAAAATTATTAGAGGAGGAAATAAAAAAAAAGAAGTTAACTTTTTTAAAATGCTTGGAAATAGGAATTCTATTAAAGAACAGGATTTGATAAAAAGAATTACAACTAATAAAGAAGATTTTGAAGCTATAAATAAAAAGAAAATGGAAAATGATATGAAAGAATTTGAAGATGATGCATCTATTTTTTAAAAATATTTACAAAAATTATTTATATTATTGATATAAATAATAATATATTTTGATTATTAATTATATATTCTATTAAATTAAATCATAATATTTTTTTGTCAAAATAATAAAAAATTTGAATTTCAAATTTAATAAAATTTATTAAAAAGACTATAGAATATCATTATATTATAATTAAATAAATAATTAATAATATAAATGTTTTTTTTAATTATAAAGTAGATATAAAATTTCATTTATATTTAAAAATATTTAATTAGTAAAAATTTGAAACTTAGATATGTTCAGGCATCATACTAAATTTTAAATTATTTCGAAATGTATTATTAGTAAATGTACTTTTCTTTTCTAATTTATTCATAAATTCTTCTTCTTCTTTATTTAATTCTCTATTTTCCTCCTGTTTTGTTTTTTTTGCAATTAAATTATGAAAATATTCTGCATAATATAATTCAGGATTATTTAAATTAATTTGGTTTCTTTCAATATTTTTATTAATTGAATCAAGTAAACTCCTTCTTTTTGACACTTGTACCTCTTTTAAATTAATTTTATTTGTTTTACTATGAGAATTTTTTCTTTTTTTTTCAAATTTTGGTTTTCCACTATGTGATTCTTCATTATTTTGAAGTTTTTTCCATAAGTTATTTATATTTTCACCTACATTAAAAAATGAAATACTATTTTTCATTTTATTTCTTCGTTTACTTTTAATTAAATCATCACTATAATTACTACCTTTTTTACATATTTCATAATTCAAAAAATCACATTCTTTATCATTTTTATCTTTTTCTTTTTTTTCTTCACCTTTTTTTAAAACATCAATAACTTTTTCACGAAGTTTTTTATCTTTCGAATAATTATAATCACTTAATTCATTTATATTGTCATATTCACTATTAACAGTAAAAGATATTACTGTAGAACAAATTGAAATATTATTATTATTATATAAATCATTATAATTTATTTTTTGGAAAGAAAATTTATTTTCATTTTTTAAAAAATTATCATTAATTATAATACTTTTACTTTCATTATTATAATTTTCATTTTCATTAAATAAAAAATAATTATCTTCAGGATATATTTCTTCATTAATTTCATCAGGTTTAAATGGAGTTAAATTATTTTTATTAATTTGATTTTTTTCATTTCCACAATGAGAGTCACAATTAGAATTAGTAATAGTATCATTATATTCATGACTTAATTCTTCATTAATAACACTATTTTCAATATTCGAAGAATCATCATCTGATATTGTTCTTTTATCTTTATAATCATTATTAAAATTTTTTGAATATTCATAATCATCTATTTCATTTATTGTTTGTAATGAAGCATGCATATCTTTTTTTTTATTATCTGAAATTTTTTTATAATCTGATGAACTCTCATTCATATTTGAATCAGTGATAGAAGAAACTGATTTTTCTTCACTTAATAATTTTGATTCAAGAGTAATTGAAGAATTTATATAATTTTCTTCTTCTAAAGTATTAATATATGTTAAATGAGTATTATTAAAAATTTTTAATACTTTATGCATTAATTTTTTAATTTGTTCATAATTATAAAGAGATTTTTTATTAATTTGTTTCCATATTAAAGGATAACTTGTTGAAATTTCTATTGCTGCAGTTTTATGTAAATAAAATAATTCTGCTTTTTTTGTTTTTGCTCTTAATGTTAATGGAGATTTTAAATTTAAAAACATTAATATATCACCAAAATGTTCATTTTTTCTTAGTTCTAATATTTTAAAAACCTGAATTTCTTCATCTTCTTTCTTTTCATTTTGTTCTTTTTTATTTAAGGTTTTTGTTTTTGTTTTTGTTCTTGAAAACTGATCAAAATATTCTTGTTTTTTTTTTTGAAAAATTAACGTATTTTCTATTGTTTTTTTATTTTTTATTATATTTTTATTTGGTTTTAAAATTAATGGAAGTTCTAAAGATAATTTTCCTTTTTTAACAAATATTATTTCTTCAACAAATTCACCATAATTTATTAAAATATCATTTCTTATAACTAAAACAGGAACAAAATTTAAAACTACTTTAACTATGAAATCTATATTATCAAAATATTTAAAGAAAATAAAATTATTGATTATTTGTTTATACATTTCATAAACCAATATATTACTTAAGCCAACTGGTAATGATTCAAATATAACTTTCTTATCTAATTTTTCATTATCTTGTTTATATTTTAAATATCTACTTATTCTTTCATATAAATCATCAGATAATTGAGGACAAGTCATTTTAATTTCTTCTAAAATTTTGCATTTTTTTTCATAATCTTCATTTTTTTCATTAATACCTTGAACATAATTACTAATAGAAGAAACAACCCAAGAATAAGCAATAATTCCAAAAATTTCCATAAATAATCCAAATATTTTTTCTTTATATGTTATACATAATAAATCTCCATAACCAACAGTTGTTAATGTGGTAATTGAATAATATATAGCAATTAAATATAATTTAGGATATGAAAAATCTTCAAAACCATAATTAATTATCCAATTTGGATAATCAATTCTTCCAACAAATATAAATATATTTGCAACTATATGAAGTGAAATTAAGAATATAAATAAATTTATATATAATTTAAAAAAATGAATGTAATGACTTGTTTCATTTAAAAGATTCATTATTTTTTCAAAAACTATATTATTGTCACTTAATACTTTAATTATTTTTATAAGTCTCAGACAAATAAATATATAATAAAAATTATCATAATATAAAGTAGTATTATAATAGTCTTTATTTATACATTTATTATCAAAAATTGATAATAAGGTTTTTATAGGAATTGCTTGAATTAAATCCCATATAAACCAATTTTTTAAATATTTTTGAGCAATATCTTTTAAATCTGTATCTAAAACTTCATCAAAATTATAAAATGCAATAAAAAAAGAAACAATTAAATCAATTATATATACAATATCAATAATTAATTCAATAATTACATCCCATTCAAAAAAACTATTAATACAATAAAATTTATTATAACCTAAAAACAAAGGAATATAAATTAAATTAAAAACAGAAGAAATAAAAATCAATGTATCGAGAAATATAATATAATTTGAATTAGGATCAATATAAAAAAGATTCAATTGTTCATCAATATTTTCTTCATCATCTAATGAATCATAAACATAACCTTTTTTTTGTAAATTTCGATATCTTTGTTCTAAAATATCAATTTCTTCTTTCGGAATACTTTTTATTCTATCTATATTCATATCTATATCTATACTCTTCTGATTATTAATTTTTTCAAAAAATGATTTTTTAGAATCTAAATGATTAATAATAGATATTGAATCTCCAATTATTGTCTCTTTTATTTCTTTTTTTAATTCATTTAATAATACTATATTTTTATTTGAAATTCCTGTTTTCCTATATAATAATTCATTTTCAATATCATTGTCATCATAATGATTTATTTGTTTATAGTGAAATATATGAGTTTTTGAATTTTTAATAAGATGCTTTGATTGAGTTGATTTAGTTGATTTATTTGATTTTTTAGATTTAATTGAATTAAATTTTTCAAATTTCTTATGTGAAAATGATTTTGGTTGTCTAACAAATATTTTTAATATTTTTTTTTCTTCATTTTCATTTTTATTAATATGTTGAGGACTTATTTTTACATTTTTTATTTTTTTAGTTCCTTTTTTATTTAAAGATGATTTGGAATTAATTTTATTATATTCTCTAATATTTTCCTTGGGAGAAAATTCATCATTTTCTCTTTCAATTAATTTTGAATGGTTTTGTGAAAGTTTTTCATTAAAATCAATTTCATATGACTTTCTTTTCTTGATTTTAACATTATCTTCTTGAGGAAAATTAAACATATAATCTTTTATATGTTGATGTGAATTTATTTTATGTAAAGAAAGAAATTTATGTAGTTTTTTTTTATTTTTATTATCATTAATATGTTCATTATTTGAATTATTAAAGTTATTAGGTATATATCTTTTTATATTGTTATGTGAACTTTTTCTATTTAAAGAAGTAATTAAATTATTATTATTATCTTCATTAGATAAATTAATTTTAAATCTCTTTATATTTTGTTGAGACCTTTTTTTAATTAAAGAATTATTATTATATTTATTTAATACTTCATTTCTCTTTTGAATTTCAGATATTCTTTGATTTTTTAAATTATTTATTTGAGAATTTGGATATAATAATAAATTTTTATTATAATCTTCATTAGGTAAACTTATTTTATATGTTTTTATATTTTGATGAGATCTTTTTTTATTTAAAGCATTATGAAAATTTTTATTCATTATATCATTTATATCATTAATTTCTGTTTTTTTATCAATAATTGAATAAGTTGTATTGTCACTTTTATTTTTGTGATTAAAAAAATCTAATACTTTTGAACTTTTGATTTGTCTATTTTTATAATCAAATTTATTTAGAGATAATAATGGTTCATTTTCATCATCATCATAATTATTTTTCATTTCATTTTTTAATTCTATTACATAATCTTTAACAAAATTTGCTGCATAAGATAATTCATTTTTTTCATTGTCTTTTTTTTTAATTAATTCTATTATCTCTGGATCTAATTCATTTGTCAGCATTGATATTTGTATATTTTTTTCAATATTTATATTATTATTATTATTTTGTATCTTCCCTTCAAAAAATCTAGTTTTCATTTTGTATTATTTACAATTTTTTATCATTGAACAAATTAAATTAATATATTTAATTATTATTATCAAAAAATTATTTTTAAAAATTCGAATTTTTATTATTAATATAAATTACTAAAAATTGAATATACAGGTTATAAAATGAATTTAGATAAATTAATGATATTTAATTAAATATATATTTTTTTTAAATATTGATTTTAATATCAAAATATTTTATAATTTTCCTCAAATTAACATAAAATATTTCTTATTTATAAATATTAATAAGTTTTTTTGTTTTTAAATAAAAAAAATAAAAAAATTGTATAAATTATAATTAATATATCAAAGATAATCCCAATAATTAAGTTTCCTTAAACACTTTTTTTTTTCTTCATCAAGTTTTTCATTATCAGGTTTAAATTTAACTTCTTTTATTTTTTTTACAGTTTTATTTGGTTGAAATTTTTTTCCTCTCTTTAACATACCTTCAAATTTTAATAATTCATAATTATAAATATCACCTAAAAATTCTCTTTTATTTCTTGTATTTTTTTTTGTCAAAACAAATTTTTCTTTATTCTTATTAGTTAAATCTAATTTTAATCCAAAAATATTTTTTGATTTTGTTTTCGAATTTTTATAATTATCAATTGTTGTTAAAGAAGAAATTGTTTTATAATTTATTGGAGAATAGGCATTTGAATTTCTTTGACTTGTCATTGTTGAATTTAAAAATTGATGCATTTTATATTCTTGAGATGGTTCTCCAAAATTATTTATAGCATTCATTATTTCTTGATATTTATGTGATTTTTTGGTTTTATTTTTTTCATATGAAAATGACATATTTTTTTATATAATATAATATGTGAATTAAATATAAAATAAATAATAATTTTTATTCATTTTAATTTTTTTATATTTATATTCATTTATTATTTTTGACTTGATGTTTTCATTAACGATATATTGAAAATAGAATTTTTTTGTTTATTTTGAATTATTGCACTATTTCCAAGATGCTTTTTTTTACTTAATTTAATTCTATTTTCACTATTTGATTTTTTTAAAACATTATAATTATATATATAATATTGTGATAAATTTTTCTGTTTATTTTTACTATTAGATTTTGATAATTTTATTTTTGATTCTAATTTATTAAGAGTTGACTTTAAATATATATTTTCTAATTCTTTCTCTTTTAATGTAATATTTAAATTTTCATTTGTTATTATTAAATTACTGATTTTATTATCATTTAAAATTGGATTTGATATAGGTTTAGAATAATGAGAAAAAAATTTAATTTTTTTTTCTAATTCTTCAATTTTTGTCAAAAATTTTTTTTCTTTTTGTATGAACATATCTTTATCTTTTTCTTTTTGTTGAATTAATTCTTCTTTTTCTTTTAATATATTTTGAATTACTTCATTATAATGATTTATATCTTCTTTTTGTTTTTGTTCTTTCCCAATTAATGAAGCATTTTCTTTTTTTATATTATTTAATATAGGAGAGTATTTTTCTATTATATTGTTTTTTTCTATTTTTAATTTTTCAATTTGTATAATATATTTTTTCATAATGTCTTCATATGAGATTCTTCTTGTTGAAAATAATTCATTTATTTTTATTTTTATAGTGTCATTATAATTATACTTTGATTCAAATTAATTTTTTTTTTTCTTCTTTTATTTTCTTTAAATTTAATCTTAAATATGAATTCAATTCTTGATAATAATTTAATTCTTTTTTTAAGGATAAACATAAATTATTCTTATTTTCAATTTCATTGACTTTTTGAATTAAATTTTTTCCTTCTTTTGATTTTATATTTTTACATTTTAATAAATTTTTTAACATTTCTTCTATCAATTTTTTCTTGTCTTTTTTGGACTCATTAAAATTAATTTCATTTTTTTTCATATTAAAAAATAAAATAAATCAATTAATTTAAAAAGAAAAAAAATAATTTAACTAAAATTATAATTAAAATTTTAGTTTGTTTTTTTTCAACAATAATTTTTTCAAAAAAATACATAATTGCAAATACAATATGTTAATTATAATAATTAATTTTTTCAATTTAAATTAATTATTGAAATAATTAAATATATATATATTATAAAAAATGACTTATATCATTTAATAATAAAAACTTGTTATATTATATAAAAAAATTGATAAATCTATTATCCTCAATTCTATTTTGTTTTTATTATCAATAAAAGATTTATTTAAAATAATATAAAGTTTGATATATATAATAATTTATTTATTATATCAATTTTCATATAAAAATATAAAAAATGTAATTAAATATTTAAATTTTTTTTTATAAATTAAAAAAAACCTTATAACAAATTCACTAATAATTAACATTAATAATGGTGGAATTGCGATTAATTTCAATGGTTGATTTGGGAGTAAAAAATGTTTTAAAAAAATTTTTAACAAAAGCTGATAATGATTATTTTTCAAGTGATGAAGAAATAAAATCTAAAATTGATAATTTAAAAAAAACGATAACAGTAGAAAAAGAATTTATAAGGAAAAAATCACAAGCTGTTTATAAAGAAATTTTAGAAAATGATAGTGAAAAAGATGAAAAAAATAATAAGAGCAATTATAAATTTAGTCATAACAGTTTTAATGATTATAATAAAGATATAATATCAAAAAAAAAAAAGTCTTATAATCAATTATTTAATGAAAATTATAAAGAATTTATTAAAGATTCATTAATATATCAATATAATCCATTAAATGACCTTCAAACTCTTGAAAAACCAGATAAAAAATTAAAACAAACTCCAATCAGAAAAAATGTATCATTTAATATTCAAAATCAAGTATTTGAAAAACAAAATAATGAAATATTATCAAAAGGTTCTACTTTTTCATATATAAATGAACCAGTAAAACCTTATAAAGAAAAGATATTTCAAAATACAAATTCTATTCCTACTATTCAAATGTCAGAAAATGATGAACCTGAAGATATAAGAAATATAATTCATATTGATAAAAATAATTATGAAGATATTGATAATATTGTTACACAAATGAGAAAAACTATATTATATTCAAATAAAAATCCTATTGGAAAAGAAATTATTAATTTTAAAGAATTTACTTCTTCAAGTGAATCATCTTGTGATATTTCTAATACAATAATAAAAATAAAAGAAACAAATAATGAAATTAAGAATAAAAATCAAAGTAGTCAAAATATTAATGTTGTAAAAAATGAAATAATGAATGAAAAAGAATTACAAGAACAAAAAGAAAAACAATTTAGAAATTTATTAAAAAAATTGGATTTAGTATATGATACTGATTCTGAAGAAGAAGATATGGATTTAAAAGTACATTCAATTTTTAGTAAATTATATATTTTACCTTATTCTAAAACTAAAATTTTTTTTGATGCCGTATTACTTTTTTTTGTTATTTATACTATGTTTCAAATTCCATATATTTTAGCATTTCCTGAATATAATGAAAATAAAAATAAAATGAAAAATAATTTTATTGTTGATATTATTATTGATTTATATTTTTTTTTTGATATTATTGTTTGTTGTATTACTGCTTATACAGATATAATTGAAGAAAAATTAATTACATCATTTAAATTAATATTTCAACGTTATTTAAAAGAATATTTTATTTTTGACATTTTAAGTGCTATGCCAATTAATTCAATTTTAGATTTCAATGATATTTATTTTATAGGTAAATATAAAGTATATACTCATTATTTTAGGTTTATTTATTTATTAAAATTACTTCGTTTAATTAAATGTTTTAAAGTTCTTCTTCATAATTCATTCTTAAATTATTTTATAAAATTATTAAATAAAATCACAGGAAGTTTATATATGGAAAAATATTATAGAACATTTTTAAGTATATATTGTACATTTTATTCATTTCATTTTTTTGGTTGTGTATTTATTTTTGTTGGTAAAAGTAATTATCCAAATTGGATAATAAAACAAGAATTAGATATAAAAGATGATTTTGAAATTTATATAGCAGCACTATATTTTGTTTGTGCCACAGTTTTTTCAGTTGGATATGGTGATATTGTCTCATATAATTATTATGAAAGATTTTTTAATGTAATAATGTTAATTTTAGGTATGTTACTTTATACATGGATGATTTCAGCAATTTCAAATTATTTTATGGATAATGATATAGATTTAATAAAATATAAAAAAAATTTAAATTTATTAAATGAAATTAGAATTAAACATGATAATTTTTCTGATGATTTACATCAAAAAATAAGAAGATTTTTATTATATAAAAGAGAAAATGATTATAAAAATTATAATAATATATATGATAATTTACCAGTTATAATGAGAAATAATTTAATTTTTGAAATGTATAAACCAATAATAGAAAATTTTGTTTTTTTTAAAAATTTTGATGATCAAGATTTTATATTAAAAATAATATTATGTTTAAAACCTTTTAATGCAATTAAAGGAGAAAGATTAGTAAATGATGGTGATTTTATTGATGAAATTATATTTGTAAAAAATGGTTGTTTATCAGTTGAATTCCCTTTACCATTAATATTATTAAATCAATCTAAAAAAAGTATGAAAATGGGGAAAAAAAATAAGTCAAATTATTCTATTGAAGGAAAAAAAGAAATAAAAGAAAAATATACATTTTTAAACACTTTAAATTTTGGAAAAGTTAAAACTTTTATAAGAAATATAATTGAAAAAAAGAAAAAAAAAAAAATGAATAAACCTCATATTAAATTAATAGAAATAAGGAAAAATGAACATTTTGGTGATATAATAATGTTTCTTAATAAAAGATCACCATTAAGTTTAAAAGTAAAAAGTAGAAAAGCAGAATTATTATTTTTAATGAAAACAGATGCAATTGAAATTTCAGTTGGATTTCCTAAAATATGGAAAAAAATATTAAAAAATTCTCTTTATAATATGCAACAAATTGATATATTAATAAATAAATATTTACAAATTTTCTTTTTTAATTATAAAAAACCTTTCAAAGATACAACATCTCTAATAAAAGAAAAAACAGAAGAAAGAAGAAAAAGTAAAACTGAAGAAATTGACCAATTTCTTCAAATAAGAAGAAAAAGTCAAATTCTTTTTGAACCATCATGTAAATCTTTTAATGAAACTTCAAGAACAAAATCAAATGATAAATCAAGTAATAGTTTTGAAATATCATTTAAAGAATCAAAAAGTATAAATAATAATAAAAATGAGAATAGTTTAATTGAATTTGAAAGTGATGATAGTAATAAAAATGATTCTCTAGAAGAAATTGAAATTGAATTTAATAAAAATAAGAAAGAAAATAAAAATGAAAAAAAAAAAAGTATGTTTAATAATTCTTTTTATAATAATATTAATGAAGAATTTAAAAACAATGAAATTATCCTTAAAAATAATTTTCTTTTTAAAAGAATTAAAAATAAATTTACAAATTTACAAATAATTCATAATGAAAAATTTACAATGCCAATAATAGATAATAATGAATTAATTAATGAAAAAAATCTTATAATTTTAGGAAAGAATAAATTAGGATCACCTCCATTAAGATATAGATTAATTTCACCTAAAGTAAAAAATTATAAAAATAAACTTAGTATTGTAACTGAACATCAAAACAAAAGTAATTCAAATCAAAATCATTTAACTATAAATAAAAATGAATTTATTCCTTTATCACCTGAAGAAATTGAAAAAAATACTATAAAAATACATAAAAATGCAACAATGAATATAAAAAATCAAAAAGATTTTTATTTAGAGTTTAATAAATCAAAATTACCAGAAAAAAAATCATCAATAAAAAATTTTTTTGAAGAAAAAAATAAAACTAATATAATTACAAAAAGGAAATCAATTTTAAAAAATAAAAATAGTTTATCACAAATAAGTAGTGATAAAGAGAAAAGTATTAGTTCTATAGGAACTAGAAAAAAAAATTTTTTCCATTCAAAATCTAAAGGAATGGAAAATAATAGTAATAATAATATTCAAAGAAGTAGAAGAAAATCTCAATGGAGTATAATTAATGATAATATTAAAGAAAATGAGCAAAATTTAAAAAATCCAGAAGAATTTTATAGTGCAATTTTCTCAAAAATGATAAATAATAAAGATAATGATGATGATGATAATTAAAATCTATTAATTAATAATATATATATATATATAATACTAATATAATATACGATATTCTATAATAATTTTATTTTTATATAAATACACAACAACGTATTTATTAAATTAATTTTAAAAATAAATATATGAATAAATTATATACATTTTTTTATTTATTTATAAAAAAATTACTTTATTGAGTTAATTTTTTTTATTTTTCTTTTTTTTTTTTGAGAGATTTATTTGAGGAACATTTAATAAGCCATTTTTAAATGGTTTTAAAAAATTACCTGATAAAGTAATTAAAACTGAATTTTCTTTATCTTCTATTTTGTTTTTTTTAAATAAAAATTTATTATATGCAGTCTTATTTTTTTCATTTTTCTCATTATTATTAAATAGTATTTTACTATCAGAAGATTTAAAACTTGAATTAGTATCGTTTAAATATTTTTTAAAGAAAGAATTTCTATGTATAATAGGTGAATTGTCTAATTTAGGTATTTTTGTAGAAAATTTGGAATGTATAGGGACACTTAAATGAAATTTATCAAGAATTTTATTTTTCTGTCCACTAATAGAAGAGTCAGAATTATTTTGTTCTTTACATTCACTTTCACTTTCATTTACATTTTTAGTCATTTTTTTTTTACTTTTTAAATTTGATAAATAATTTTGAAGATTTAAACTTATACTATTAAATGAATTAATTTTTTCTTCTAAGTTATTAATTTTATTATTAGTTTCTTGTTTAATTAATTCTATTTTTTCTTCAATTTTTTTAATCATAACTAAAATATTATTTTCATTGTCATGTTCGTTTTCATTTTCATTTTCATTATCATTTTCATTTTCCTTTTCATTTTCATTATCATCATTTGAATTTTGTAAATTATATTCAATTATTGATATAGATTTATTAGATATATCATTTGAAGCACTACTAGAGCCATTTATTTCTTCTTCAATATTAGGTATTGATTTCTCAATACTTATATTTTTTAATTTACTATTATTTACATTTACACTTGAAAAATATTTTTGAATTGGAAGATTAGTAGAAGATGCATTATTTTCTATAAAATTTGATTGAATTTCTTTCTCATCATCTTGTTTAAATTTTCTTAGTGATTTATTTGTCAATGAACGTATATGTTTTCTATTATCTTTTTTATTTATTATCCTATTTATTAAATCTTCCATTTGATCATCTTTTAATTTTGTTATGAAACTTTTATTTGTATTTAATAAATTTAATATTAATTTATTCATTTGATTTTCTATAATATCCTTTTTTTTATATTTTTGATTAGAATAATGTTCTTTCATAAAACTTGCGAATAAAAAAAAGTTTTTTTTAATTTCTTTAAATTCATTTATTACATTATTTATTTCATCTTCTTCTTTTTTTAAATTTTTTGAATTTGATTCACTCATATCATTCATATCTTTTCTTATATTAATATTATTAGAGTCTATTATAATTCTATTTTTTTGAATTAGTTCATTTAATTCATTCATTTTACCATTTTGACTATTTTTCAATTCTTCAATTTTTAAATTAATAAAATCAAAATTTGTTTGCTTTAAAGTATTAATTTGTCTTGATAAATTATTATCTAAATTTTCAATTTTATTTTTCATATCATTTAAAAAAATAGTTTGTTTTTTTGAAAAATTGTCAAATTGAATAAATTGATTAAAAGAATATTCCAAATATTCTTTTAAGTTTTTATATTTACAAAAATCACCAATTTTTCCTGGTATAATTAAATTATTAAGGAAAATTTTATCATATTTAAAACAAGCATTACTTAATTCTTTAATAAGATTATTTATTCTAATATCATGAAAAGTTAATAATTCATTTATTGAATCCACATTTTTTCCTAAATTATCTATTTTATCCATTTTAGCAAGAAAAACATTTGATTTTTCAAATAAAGTATTAACTCTTATTATTAAATCATTGAGATTACTTTCTAAATTATTTACATATGAAAACATCCTATTATCATAATTAATAAATTTTTTATTTAATTCATCTTTAAATACTGCCATTTCTTTTGCTAATTCCCTTTGTAAAAAAACATGAATTGCAATTTTTTGTTCTTTTGAAAATATTTTATCTAATACTTTATAATTACTATCATCATTTAGAATAGATGCTTCAATTAAATAATCATCAAATGACATAGAATATTTTATTTAATATATAAATAATATTAAATAATAAAATTTTATTTAAAATTCCTTATTTATATTTTTTTATATTTTTACTATTATTTAACTTTTCCTATCAATTTCACCTTGATATGAATAAAATATAATTTGGTCATTTTCTTTATCTCTTATCATAATTTCATAAAAATATAAATCATTATCAAGGAAAGTTTTATATTTTTTATCTTTGAAAATTTCATCTACATCAACAGAATTAATTAATTTATCTAAATCAACATCAAAAATTAAAGGTTCACCATTTAAAAATTTAATAGATTGTTCTAATGGAATTGATAAAGTATAATTTTTATAAGGAATTAGCCATTGCATTTCATAAATTGTAAATGAAATAATTAAATTAAATTGTTTGAAAAAAGTCAAATTATCATCTTTATAAAAATACTTTAAAATCTCAGTACTTTTATCATTAATATCATTATTAGTATATTGAATTTTATTAGTATTATTATCTTTTTCATCATATTCAGTTGAAATAATTTCAATTTCTGCAAGTTTATCAATATCAGTAGAAAGATAAAAATTATTTGAAATATTAATAGAAGGATTTACACATAAAATACTAATATTAAATGTAAATTTTTTTTCAGATAATGGAAGAATTGTCCTATTAGAATATTCATAATAGAATTTATCACGTTCTCTTAATAAATCATATTTATTATTATTTGCTGTTAAACTTTTAATTTTACAATATAAACTTGTTGATTCTTCTGAAAAACAATTATAATAATTAATTGGACATACACATATTTTAATTATATTTACATAATATTCACATTCATATGATTGATGATTCAAATATTTTTCATAAAATTCATGACTTACTCTTTCATTATTACAAAAATATATTTTGTAATATGCTTTTAAATTTGGTGATGTTAAACATATAAGATTATCATATAAATTTGTTTGATTATATGGAAAACTACCAAGTTCTCTATATATTAATTGACGTAATTTTTTTTCATTTTCATTTTGATTATTTTTTCTTTTCTTTTTCATTATTGTCATTTCTTCTTTATTATTTTCTTCATTATTTTCTTCATCATTTTCAAATAAATGTCTAAAATTATTTAATTTAATATCATCTTTATGAATATAAGAATAATATAAATTATAAACATTTTTACATATATATTTAAATCCATCTATATATTGATAATATGAACTTGTTGCACTCATAAATCTACTATAAAATGCTTGATATAAAAAATCAAAAGTTGATGGTTTTGGATTATTAATATTATCATTATGTTTTCTTACTTTTTCTTTATTTTTTTTCTTTTTATAACAATTATCAATTGAATCAATGCAGATATTACTTATTTTATTTTGAATATTTATTATTAATAATAATAAAAGAAAAATTCTATATTTTTCCATTTGAAATAATTTTTTAAAAGTAAAATAATATTTATATTTCATAATTTTTAATTTAAAAAAAATGTCTGATGTAGTTTCTAAATTAAATAAATTATCTGTTTCAATGAATAATGCAACACCTTTATTAGACTCTTTTATAAATGGTGAAAATCCTATAGAAAATATAATAATAGGATCAAATGATTATCAAAATGATATTCATGAGCTAAAAAAAATTTATGAAAATAAATTAAAAGAAATTGATTGTTTATATAAAGAAATTTTGTTAAAAGATGAACAAATTAATCAATTAAATAATAATAATTATTTTAGTAATGATTTTAATAAAGAAAAAATTAATCCTGATATTGAAGAAATATTTCAAATTGATAAAGAGAATAATGAACAATTAAAAAGTGAATTATTGAAATTAAAAGATGAGTATAATCAACAAATTCAATCTATTTCAAATGAACATGATTTAAAAATTAAAAAATTAAGAAATGAAATTCAATCATTAAAAGAACAAATTGATGTATATAGTGATAAAGAAAAATATATTTCTAAAGAAGAACATGAACAAATATTAAGTGAATTAAAAAAAAAGCATAAAAAAGAATTAGAACCATTTGAAAATGAAATTAAAGAATTAGAAAAATTTATTTCAGAAAATTATCCAAATGTTTTACTTAATAATAAAGAAAATAATAATGAATTATTTTCTAATCTTAATAATAGTAATTCAAATGATATTTCTTCAAGAATAAATAATAATTATTTAGATTCAATGAACATTAATAGTAGTATTAATATGAAAAAAAGTGAAAATATTTCTTCAATTAGTGCTTTTGTTGATGATATAAATAATGAATCAAATTTAGATATTAATAAAAAAGGAATAAATAATTTTAATTCAAAAAAATGTTTTGATAATTTACATAAATAATTTTTAATTAAAAATAAACTTAATTTTAAAATTGTATTTTTTAATAATAAATAAAAATAATTTCAATGGATAGAAATACAAAATCTATTGAACAAAAAAAAGATGAATTTACTGCTTATTTAGAAAGATATGGAGTTGTAGTAAAAATTAATGAAGTTTTAAGAAAATTATATGAAGGATCAATTGATAAAAATAATCCTATAAAAAATCCTATTGATTATCTTAAAAAAGAATTAGGAGATAAATCTATTCCTGAAGAAAATATTGATAATGAATTAAAATCTATTAAAGAAAAGAATAAAGAATTAAAAAAACAAAAAGAAAAATTAGAAAAAGAATATAATGAAAAAAAATTTAAAATGGAAAGAAAAAATAAATAAATATTTTTTTTAAAAGTATACTTATTTAAAAAAATATAAAAATATATATTATCAATAATATTATTACATTTTATTTATGTGTTGAAAAAAAACCATTTTTAATTTTTTCATTATATCTTTTAATCATATTTAATTCATCTTTATTAAAATAATTGACTGAAAATTCTTTATTAAAATTATCAATATCATCATCATCTTTTTTAATAAGAAATTTTTTTTTTATTTTTGTAGGTGTTTCAAATAGTTGTTGTTGTTTTTTTTTATTATTATCAATAACATTTATTTTTTTATTAATTCTAAGAGATTCAACCATATTATTAATTATTTTATTCCTTTTTTTTTCCATTTTATTTTCTTTAAAAATGAATTCTTTAGTTCTCTTTTTATAAATAGTTTTATTAATATTATTCTTTATTTTCTTTAATTTAATATCAATATCATTAAATTCTTTTCTATATGCTTCATTTATTTTATCTTTTGATTGACTTTTACTCATATGAAATTTAATAAAATCTTTATAATTTTTTTTAAAAACATGACCTTCTTCTTGATTAATTTTTTCTGCTAGAGTTAATTTTTTATTATTATTATTATCTCCTTTTGAATTATTTTGAAAAAAATAAACAGGATCTTCAAGAATTAATTCTTTTTCATTATCTTTTAATTCTTTTTCTAAAATCATTTTTGATATTTTTTTATTTTTCATTGAATAAATTCTTGATATCATTTTTGTTTTATCATGTGCTTCTCCATTTTCTGATTTATCAAAGTGAAAATTAGATTGATATTTTATTGAATGATTTAAATAATAATCTCCAGAATAAAAATCTAATATTTTATTGTTAAAAGTTGAATTTTTTGATTGAAAATCTTTACATATATTATCATCTTTTTTAATTAAATTATTAATTTTTAATCTTAATCTTCTCATTGCATTTAATTTTTTAGTTCTATTTAATAATATTAATTTTTCTTTTTCAGAATTTTTTTTCATTTCATTAAATCTTTTTTCTTTTTCTTTATATTTTTCAATAAACATTTCATTTTTTTTGTTTAATAATAATTCTTTATTTTCTTGTGCTAAATGTATTTTTTCATCAATATTAAGTATTTTATTTCTTAATTTTGAAGAAGATAAAAATTTATTATATATAATCTTTAATTTTTTTTTTGATTTAGTTTTCGTTGTTGTATTAATTGAATCAATAGTTGAATTTGGAGTGGATGAATTTTTATATAATGAAGCTGAGTTAAAAGAAAATATATTACTAGTATCTTTTTTTATTATTTTTTCAGATTTATTTTGTTTTATTTGATGTTTACATAAATATAATAATGGATCATTGAAATTTCTTTTTCCATGAAATAATTGATTAGAAGATAAATTTTTTGAGATTGAAGATGTTTGTTTAATCATCATTTTTATATTACAAAAATTTATTTTTAAAATTTTTACTTTAAATAATAATTATATATAAATAAAATAAATAAAATTAATTTTATGTATTATATATAAAAAAAAGTAATGTCCCAAAAAATAAATATTTTAAAGTTCTACTATATCTATATTTTCAACTATTAACATTTTTTATACATGATTATAAATTATCTTATATCTTATTAAAAAAAACGAATATTATACAACTTTATTTTTGATACTTGCTTTATTTAAAGAATTTTTATCTAACATTTCAGGAATTGTTTTTCTTTTCTGAGAATCATTATTATTTCTTATTGTTTTTGAAGGTAATTTAGAAAAAATTTTTCTTGCACTTTTATATCCTTTATTTAATAATTTAACAGGATTTTTATTTTTTTTAACTTTTAATTTAAAATATTCTTTATGAGAAGCTGAAGTTGGTCTACTATCATTATTTTTATTTTTTTCAGGAGAAATATAATAATTAGAATTTTTTCTAATTAAACTATCTGAATTTTTTAATGTACTCATATTATTTTTTAAATGACCAAAATAACTTGGATTATAATTTATGACATTTTTATTTTTTGAATTGTTATTTCTAGAATCAATTATTTGTATAAATGGAAGTTTTTCTTTTTTTCTTGGAGTTGATTCATTTAATGATTCACTTAAATCTTTATTTGTAGTTATAAATTTAATAAAAGGTCTTAATTTTAAATGAAAAGGAGAAATAGTTTTTTCATTTTTTTCTAAAGGATTATTATAAAGAGAAAAATGAGATTGATTTTTATAATCAGAAGAAAGAAAATTATCATTAGAAGAATTAGTAGTTGAAATAAATTTTTTTTCAAGATGATTTGAAATAGAATTATCTAAATTCATATCTTTATAATTTTTTAAAAAAATCGATATGAATAATAAATTTTTAAATTCCTTAATTTTATCTTCTTTCTCATATTGTTCAATTAAAGTTAAAGGAATATCACAATTACATCTTAAAATCCAAGGATGTTTTAACGCTTTACTAGTATTATATCTATAAAAAGGTTCAAATTTACATAATTTCATAAAAAAATTTCTAGCAATTAATGGAAATTTTTCAGGAAATTTCCAATTAATTTTTTTTTTAATTTCTCTCATAAATTCATATTTATACATATTTTGTTTATAAATTAAAGGGTGTTTACCACCAGACTCTAATATATACATAATAATACCAATTGACCATAAATCAATTAAAATATCATATGGTCTATTTTGAATTTCTTCAGGTGCCATATAAATTAATGTACCACATTTACCTTTTTCAAATGAATTATTATCTATTTCACCTGAAATCCCAAAATCACATATCATTAAACTATTTAAATTATTTTTTTGTTTAAACATTATATTTTCTGGTTTTAAATCTCTATGCACTATATTATTTTTATGTAAATATGATACTCCTTCTAATAATGCTTTAATTATTGTTGAAACTTCTGAATCTTTTATAAAAAAATTATCTTTGGAATTTTTATATCTTTCTATTATAAAATCTTTTAATGATCCACCTTCACATAAATCCATTATTAAAATTAAGTAATCATTTGTATTTATTACTTCATGTAATTTTACTATTCTTTCATGTTCAAATTTTTTTAATAAATCTACTTCAATTAAATATGATTCTTGATTTTTTTTATAATTTTTTTTTATTATTTTAATTGCAAATTTTTCATTTGTTACATTTTTAATTGCTGAAATTACTAATCCATATGAACCTTCTCCAATATATTGAATTGGAGTAAATAAATCAGTAAATTTTATTCTGTAAGAATTTGGTAATGTTAATATTAATTTATCTATTCTTATTTTAAATCTATTTTTATTTATTTCTCTTATTTTTGATTCATATGATTGTTTTGAGTCACCATTTTTTGTTGGATCAATTTTTTTTTGTTTATTTATTTCTTTTAAATAAATAAAACTATTTTCATTGGTTTTTGGAATGTTAAAATCATTTATTACTAATTCTGTTATGTCAAAAGTGTCAAATACAGAATCTTTGTTATATTCTTTTTCTCCTCTTGTTATTATAGATTTTTTCATTTTTGTTAGTTTAATTTTATTTAAACTTTATTGTTTATATATCAAATTATAATTTGAAATTAGAAAAAATATAAATCAAGATATATTTTTTTATTAATTTTTATTATTTTTATTTCAATTAAATTTTAAATCACTATCTTCAATTTTATAAATCAATAAACTATCCATGATAAACATAAATAAATAAATATATTTTATATAAAAAATAATAACAAAAGTTGAAAATAATTAATAAAAAAATAAAATAAAATAAAAAATTCAATTTGGAATAAATTACAAACATTTATTTTTAAAAAAAATAATTAATATAAAAATGTTAAAAAAAATTGATTTAATAATGGAAAAAACTTTGAGACACTAAATTTAATATAAAAAAATTTCTCAGAAATTATTAATAAATTTTTAAATATAATAATTATTCCTCTTTTATATAGAATAAAATATATCTAAAAATCAATAAAAAATTATAAATATCTTAATTAAAATGTTTTTTTAATATTATTTAAAGAGATTTAAAAATACTAAAATCCCTTTAATATATAATTTATTTAAATTTATTTAATTCATCAATATGTTCACTTTTAATAAAAAAATTTTCTATATTAATAGTAGAACTTATATTCTTTCTAATAGCTTCAGCATATATTAATCTTTGATTTCTTATTTCAGACATTTCAAAAAGTAAATGGAAATCATTTTCATTTAAATTTAATAAATTAGGATAACTAATTTTAGAAACATCATCCTTATCTTCTTTTATTTTTTGTAGAATACCAAATAATTTCATTTTATTACAATACATACTTAAATTTGATTTATCATTAACTTCTTCTTCAGTTAATTTATTATTTAATTTTTTATTTATAAAATCTTCTTCTAAACAATGTAATTCATGTAAATATTCATCTTTTAATTTTTTCCAATTATTTTCATAAACATTTTTTAATTCTTTATCATTTAATAATTGATTTAATTCATAATATATTTTATAATCTGGAAGTACATCAAATTCAATATAAGGTTCATTACATTTTTTTGTATTTTTATAAACTTCTTCAGAAATATTATTTTCTTTTTTAAATTTAGGTAAACATTTTTTACAAGCATAAAAAATTTGTGGATACTCAATTAAATGACATTTATTAAAATAACATGTTTTGCATAAAATCAAATTATTATTAACACTTGAAATAAATATTAAATCATTAATATCTTCATTACAACATAAACATTTTTTTTTATCATTAAAATCTTCAAATTCAATAATATAATTTTCATTTTTTTCTTTTAAAATATCAAAAATAAAATTAATTTTATCATAAATAGTATTAGTAACAAAAGTACAAATTTGTTTTTCATTCTCAATACATTTATCACAATAATAATTAATATTTTTATTTTTCTCAAATTTAAAATAAACACATTCATTAATATTTTTATTACAATTAATACAATTAACTTCCATATTTTTAACTAACTGATTATTTAAAGGACAATTCATAGTCATAAAATAACTTTGATACCTACTAACAGAAACTCTAATAGGAACTTCATTTTTTTTTTCATTTTCAAAAAAGGTAATTTCAGAAGGAAGTTCATATAATTTATTAGCATTATTATTATCATCATTATGTTCTAAAGCCAAAGCCTTATGTTCAGTAGTTCCACAACTTGAATAAAATCTCCTACAATCATTTCTATTTCTAGAAACAATAATCATGTGATTATGACTAATACCAACATCATCACAAATATAATTTTTTAATGCTTTTACTCTTTTTGCTGAATATTGACTTATTGTATTTCCTAATCCTAAACAACCTTTTTCATTTATTCCAAAAACATATAATTCACCATTTTTTGTTATTGCTGCTGAATTATCATTTCTTGATGATATTGTTTTAAATTCTAAATTTTCTACATTTTTAACTTTTTGTAATGAATGTGTTGTATCTAATCCTACTCCAGTTCTACCATTTTCATTTGAACCAAATGAATATAATCTTCCTTTAATTCTATCATTTTCATCAATTAATGTTAAAAAAAATTCCTCACCTGAAACAACTTTAATAAATTTTCCACCTTTAGGTGGAAATAAATGAAAGTAATTTTGATATGAAGGACAATTATCACAACTACCACATTGATTATAAGAATTTGAACCACAAGTATAAGCAGTTCCATCTTCTAAAAGGAAAAATGAGCTTTTAAATCCACATGATATTTCTTGTACTTTTAATTTAATTTCAAGTAATTTAAAAGGAATTGAAACAGTTTGAGGACCAATTGCATTAGTTAAACAATATTCAAAATTCATACCACAACCATATAAATTATTTTCTTGAGTTAATAATATAGAAGCATTATAATTGTTAACCCAAACTCCTTTTGCTCCTCCTTCTCTTTGTGCAATATCTTGGAAATGTGTATTTAAATTAAATGATGAATACTCATTTTGAACTTTAAATGATGAACCTGAATCATTACCACATGTAAATATATTATTATCACTTGATTGAACGAATGTGTGAAAGTAACCAAATTTAAAATCTATTATATTTTTACAGTCTCCTAATCCTAAACATTCTTGTGGTTTTTCATAAAAAGCATTCCTTTCTCCACCACATCCTAAACTTTGTTTCTCATTTGAACCACAACCAAATAAATTTGTGTGAAATTGTGTATATGGAAATGAAATTGTTATTCTATTTTGAGTTAGGAATATTGTTTTTGTATCTATTTTATCATTTTGTTTTATATAATCTTGCATTTGATCACATTTACTATTATTATATAGGAATATATTTGTAAATGGTGATATTATTTCTTTATTTAATTTTTTTAATATTAAATATATTCCTTCTGTATTTTTAAATATTTCATCTGGGAGAATTTTATTATATGATGTTATGAATGGAAGATAATATTTATTATCATAATAATTTAATGATATTTTTGATTGAGGTTTATACATTGGATTATCTGTAAATAATTTTATTAAACCTTGATGATATAAAAATAATACAAATATATGATATTCAATTTCATCGAAATCATATTTTGATAAAGTACAATATAAGAAATATCTCATTATTTTCATATTTACATATTTTGATATATCTAAATTTATTTTTGAAAGTGCTTTAAATGCTAAGTCAAAGTAAATAAATATTATTTCTATTAATTTTGCATCTATGTCATTTATTATTATTTCTTTATTATTTTTATTTATTGGTGTTGGTTCTAATTTTTCTAAATTATTATTTTCTTTTTCTATTATATTTTGAATTTGTTTTGATTCAAATAAATTTTTTAATTCTTCTAACTTTTTTAAATTTTCATGAAAATTACTTTTAATATCATTTAAAATATTAATTATAATTCCAAAAATGAATTCTTGAATATTTTGTTTTGAGTTTAATAATTCATTAAGTAATACTTCAAATAATTTTATTTTATATTCAGAATCAATAATAGATTTATCTTTTTCACAAAATTCCAAAATTTGAGAAATTGTTAATAAACCAATTTCAATATTATTAAAATTAACTAATAAATTTTCTGATTCTATTTTAGGAATCATTGTAAAACTTATTATTTCTCTATTATTACTTAGAAAAGAATAATCAAGAAATTTTCTGATTAAATCTTCATTTTTTTTTGAATCTAAACAAATTGATTTAAAGAAATTTTTAATTATAATTTGAATTTCATCATTATTATCATTTGATAAATTACTATTTTCAAAATAAAGTAATTTAACAAGAGTTTGTATTTTTTTAGTATCAAGTATCATTTTATTTTGTTTTTCAAACATAACAAATAATATTCTTCTAGAAACTAAAGAAACTAATTTAGAAAATAAAATATCATTATTAATTGAAGATAAAATAGAAAGTTTTTCTGAATTTGTAGCTAATTTAATATTTTGTTGATTTTCATTATTTTCTCCAACAACTTTTAAAACTAAATCACCTGCTGAAATATGTTGAATTTCTGAAACCATATCATCAGGAATATCAATTAAAGTTGAATAATCTTTTTGAATATTAGTAAGAAATATCTCTTCATATTCTTCAACAAAATTTTTATCAAAAATAAATGAAACAAAATCTTTAAATTCTCTATTATCTATTGTTATTATTGGAATATCTTTTATACTTTTTCTTTCTGGATTAAAATTATTTCCTGTAATAATATATTTTACATTTTTATTAAATATTGTACTAAATTCATTTATATCTTCTAATATTAAAATAAATGGTTTTGTATTCATTTCATTTACTACTCTTGATATTGGTAAATATTTATTTCCAACTTTGAAACAATTATTATTATAAATTTTTAAATATAAAAATTCTTTTATTAATGAACGGTTTTCACCAAATATTAAGAAAAATGATTTTTCATCCATTAAAATTAATGGTTCATCTGAATTATCAAATATTGTATTATTATCAATTTGTGTAAGTGAATTTGATGATGTTTTTTCATTTAATTTTTCTATTATTTGAAGCTTTTTGGATAATTTATTATTTTTTAATACATCATTTAATAAATATTTTTCTATTGTTTCCATTTTAATTAATGGACATTTTTGTTTTAAAATTTCTTCATCTAAAGATTTTGATATTAATAAATTCATAAATTGATCACAACTATTTGAATTTAAAATTATATTAAAATTATTTTTATCCATCAAAACATTTTTGAAATATCTTAAAATTATATAAAGATTTTTTGAAGAATATTTTTCTAAGTTTTTTAAAAGTAATTCTATAATTCTTTTATTTGCTGCTTCATCAATAATAATATTATTTCCAATTATAAGTTCAATTTTTTTGGTTTTTAATAATTCAATTTTAAAATTTAATGTTTTAAATTCTTCTTTTTTAATATCATCTTCAAGAATAACATAAGAATATTCAGAATTTGAATATAAATAATTTTTAAATTTAGCAAATAAATCATCATCATTTTTATTATTTGAGAAATTAAATATTTGTTTTGCGACTTCAGTGAAACCAATAACAATACCATTTTGTTTTGGATTAAAAAATATTTTAGAGCCAATACCAAAATTATAAATATCAACCCCTACAATTAATAAAAATGTTATTAAATAATCATTATTTGTTATGTTATTTTCTATAAATGTAATCATTTCATTTTTTATTGTTGAATTATTTTTATTAGAAATTATATATCTAAATAGATTAATTATTTGGAATGAAATATTTAAATCTGATTCAGAGGCTATTGTAAAATATGAAAGTAAATCTTTTTTTTGTTGAAGAAGAATTGAATAATTAATAAAGAATTTAAAAATAATTATATATTTGGGTAAATTTTGAATATTAATATTTTCAAAAATAAAATCAAAAAATTCTTTATTTAATTCAAAACATGATTTTGTAAAAATGTTTAATGAATTTAAAAATTGTTCATAAAAAATTAAATTTTCAATTATTTTTAATGAAATATATTTATTTCTTTCTGATGATAATATAAAAATTTCTAAAAGATATGAAAAAATATAAGAATATTTTTCTTGGAGTAAATTAATTAAATTTTTATTATCATTTATTCCTCTAAATAAAATCAAAAGAAATGAATTTAATTTTTCTTCATTTATTAATCCATATGGTCTTTTTATATATTCTTTAATTTTTTTTAAATAATCCATCACTATTAAAACTATAATATTACAGATTTTATCAGCATAAAATTTATTTAAATCAGAATTATCTTGTTTTAATTGTTTGAAAATTGTTAATGATAATATAGAAAAAAAATTAAGTATTTCAATATATAATGTTTTCATAGAAATTGTATATGTATTATAAAATATTTCATCAACATCTTTATTAAATATATTATTAAATTTTAATAAAATATCACAAATAAAATTCTCCTGATTAGTAAGACATTCGAATAATTTTGTATTATAAATAATTTCATAATCTTCATTTTTATATATCCAAAATAAACTTTGTAATAATTTTATATTTGTAGTTATGTCATAAAATATCTTTTTAGTATAAAGTTTTTCACATATTAAATAAATAAACATATAAATTTCCTTTTTATATGATTCTCCTATTTGAATATCTGAACCTTTTAAAGTTTGATCAATTGAAAATACTATATCATCATGCCCTTTTATTATTTTATTATAAAAGTAAATAAAATCTTTTATATCTTGAGATTTTATTAAATTAGGAAATATTCTATTTAAAATTGAAAGATAATTTCTTTTCTTAATTAATTTTTCACCATTTTGATTTAAAATTGATTTTATTTTATCAGTATTTATATTTTCATTACTTATGAAAATTATTAGAGACTTTATATCATTTATTATTTTATTTTTATCAATATTTGTATGTTCTTCTATTAAAATAATATTTTGAATATTTTGAAGCATATTTATGATTTCTTCTTCATTTTTAGATATATTTAATGTCTCTAATGAATTATATATCTCTATATAAATTGATTTAAATAAATCATTTAATTCTTTTTCGTCATTTTGATTTTTGGAAAATATCTCAAATTCTTTTAAAAGGTTATGCTTTTTTAAAATAATTTTAAAAATGTATTTTAATAATTTTTGTTTATATTCGTTTAATTCCATTTTTTGTTGTAATAAATTGGTAAGTATTATTTTATATTCATCATTTTCTATTTGATTTAATATATCTTGATGTAGCTCTTTTGGATATATTAACTTTTTATTTTTTAAAATATTTTCAAATTTAATTATTTCATCATTATTTGATAAAAAATTCATATCAGGTATATTTTCAATGACCATATTTTTATCAATTAAAATCTTTTCAAAAAATTTATTGTTTTCTATTTCTTTACAGACTTCATATTTTTTAATTTGATTATATAATAAATCACAAATAGAATAAATAATAGTTCTTCTTATCATAGTGAAAGAATTGTCTTTATCATTTAATAATATTTGATTAGATATTTTTAATTTTATACCATAATCATAAGATGAATCATTATTTGACTTTTTATAATCTAATTGTACATTTGCATTTATTTGACTATCAAGTTTCATTACATTAGTTGGAATATATGTATGATAAGGACCCAAATTATTTATTTTAATTTGGGAATTTTCATTAATATAACTATTTGGATCAAAGACAATATTAATATTTTCAATTGAATCTTTTTTAGATGCCATTGAAAAATTGTAAATTATTGATTTATCATTAATTATAGGATGGTCTGTTTCTAATATAATTTCTTCTATTTTTTGAATATCTTTTATTCCATTTTCAGGTAAATTTTCTAAAAGTATTAATGTATTGTTTAAAACAGATATATATGATATAATATCAAAATTTACTTTTTTTGCTTTAACATATATAACATTTATAATTAGTAAAAATAGTTTACATATACTTGAATTATTTAATAGATTTATTGAAATATTTTTTGAATCTTTAAATTTATTTAATAAAATTAGAAATTCCTCTTTTAAAAGTGAAAAAATATTATTGGGTTTTGATATTTCATTTAAATCTATATTAAAAATTGTTTCAGAAATTACTTCAATAAAAAATCTTCTTAAATCAATAAAAGATTTTTGATTTAAATATTTTTTAATTTTTTCTTGATTACTAAAAATCATTTCTCTTTCAGTTTCAAAGAATATATTTAAAAATTCCTTTTCTACATCTCCTTTACTTATTAATATATTGAAATAAATAATTTTTAAGTCAAAAGAAATTTTTTCTTTTATTTTTCCTTTTATTTCATTCAATAAATCATTTGTTATTACTTCACAATGAACATTTTTATTTATAATTTGAATAATATCCAAACAAAGTTTATTATTCAAATAATTCTGAGAACAAATTTGGAATAAAGTTTTTAAATCTTTATAAACTTCTATTAAATTCTTAATTTTTAACTGATTATCATTATTTAATTTTTTATTTAAATTTGAATAATGCAAAAATAAAAGTATTATAATTTTCATAAAATATAAATTAATATCATTATTATTAACATTTCCTTCAATAATTTTATTTTTAATAATATTAAATAAAAAGTCATTAGTGAAATTTAAGGGAAAATCTTTATTTAATATTGTTTTTTGATTCCCATAATAAATGAAATATTTAAGCAAACACATATAAAAAAAATCAACATATTTTTGACTTAATATTGGATCACTTAGATAAAAAACTTCTTTTTGATTTCCATAAATTTTATCTATATCATTAATATAATTTACTAAATATTTTTTTACTAAAAATGGCTCTTTTTCTTCAAATTCATCATAACATTTATTTGGAAAATTAGATTTTAATTTTTCATAATTTGTCTTTATATCATTATTTATTTGATCAATTAAATTTATATTATCAATATCCACAAAAGCTAAATTTACATTTAATTTTTTTTCAATTATAATTTCATTTTTTTCATTATTAATCATCTTATATAAACAACTATTTTCTACATCATAATAATAATGATTAATATCTTTATTATCTTTATTTGAATGAATTGAAAACATTTCAGAATCATCTATTTTAATTGTATTTATATTTTTTTTTTTAATATCATAGACTTTAAATGAAGTTTTTGTCATTTGAAATAAAATATATTCATTTAAAATAAAAAAATAATTATTGCTATTTTTATCAGATTTACTATTTTCTTCTTTAAATTCAAGTGAAACTTGACAAGTATTAATGTCAACAGAATATAAATTTAATGATGTTGAAATATAAAATTTACTTATTGAAGTAAATAAACCTTGAATAATTTCTGATTCAGAAAATGATAATTGAATTTTTTTTATTTCTTTAAGTGTTAAATTATTTTTATCATAAATGTATAAATTTGAACCTCTATTATTTTGTTTTCCAATTGAAAAAATAATTAATTCTTCTGTTTTTTTATCTATTAATAATTTAATCATATTACCTGTTGTTGATATTTCTTCAGTTAATGTGGTATCTAAAAAAATCTTTTTTTTTTGAAGGTTAATTTTTAATATTTTATATTTTATTACATCACTATTAATACATAAATAAAGAAAATTAGAATCAGCTGTCATGTCTAAATATGTAATATTATAATTCAAATTTAAACTTATTTTATCATCTGTATTATTAAATTTAATTAAATTCTCAATAATAAATTTATCTTTAAAATGTTGCTCATATAATGATTCATAATTATTTAAACAAATATTATTATTTTTTAAAATATCAAGTAATTTTAAAAATATTGCTGTTGATTTAAAATATAAAGAAATTTCTTGCATTTTTTGAAAAATACATATAGAAATATTTTCAAATTCTTTTTTATTCTCAATGAATTTTTTACTAAATTCTTCAATGATATTACTAAATATAATTTCTATTTCATTATATTCATTATAATATTTAGCAGGGAAAACTTCATTTGAAACTACTAATAAAATATCATTTAACAAAATTATAATGATTGAATTTCTAATATTTGTGTCATTAGGTTCATTATTAACTATTTTTAAAATATTAAATAAATTATTAAATAATGTCAATAAAGAATTATCATATACATCATTTAATGATTTTTCTATTTTTTCATTTTTATTTTTTTCCTCCTCAGTTTTAATTTCTTTAACTTCAATAAATTGATTTAAATATTTTTCTCTCATTTTCATTAAATGTTTAAATGACTTTGTATCAAAATCTTTGTAAAATTTATAATATTTTTCATAATAAAAAGTACTTAAACAATCAATATTATTTTTATCAATATATTCAATTGGTAAATTATTTAATAATATATTTTCTTTGAATTTAAAGATTTGACCATTATATATATGATTTTTTAAATCTTTATTTTTTTTAATTAATGATTCTTTGTCTATATTTTCTTCTTTATCTATAATTGAATTTCTCAAGCTCAGAGGATTATTTAACAAATCAATATCAAATTTATTTGTCTTATCAATCAAAGACATCTTTTTTTTATATTTAATTAATTCATTTAAATCTTATAAATAAATCCAAATAAAAAAATTAAAAAAATATTAAATAAAAAATTATAAAATAGATAATAATGAATAAAAAATAAACTTAAAAATATTTATTAATAATATACAAATAATAGTTTAATAAAAACAAATTTTCTTTTTTTAATTCAAAACTTTTGAAAATGATATTTTATTTTTCAAAATAATATAATATTGACCATCCAACAATAGTTCAAAATAAAGTTAAAAAAATGAAAAATAATGAACAAAAAAATATATTTTAATAAATAACAAAAAAATCAATTTAATAAACCTTTTACTTTATCTTTTATTTTAAATTGAAAAAATATAAATAAATCCTAATTTAAAAAAATAAAATTAAAATTAAAAAAAAAATTATAAAAATGATAATATCACAAGAAGAAAATGGAATAAATAACCAAAATAATGAAAACAATCAAAATCAAAATCAAATAAAAGAGAATGAAAACTTTAACAAAGAAGGAATACCATTAACAAAAAAACGTGAACCTAAAGCAGATGAAGAACACATAGTAGATATTCGTGAGCCAAAAATATGGTCAGGATTTCCTTTTTGTGAAAGATTTTTTTATAGTTTATGTTGTAAAACAAGATGTTGTTCTGATTATAGAAATGGTGAATTTTTATCAAATGATTGTATAAAAAATCCATGTTCAAAAGATCAATTTGTAAATTTAAATAATAAAATATTATCAATATCAATAATAAAAAGTGGTACATTAGAAATAAAAGAATTAATACTTCATCCTTTTGTAAGAGTATCATTTATAAATTTAAAAACAGGAAAATTTCTTCAAAAAAGTAATTTTAATGAACCAAGTGTAAGTCGAACTGAAGAAAGTTTAATAATAAAACATAATAAAGGACAAAATAATTTAGATTTCGAATCATCAATTTTAGATTTTATACCACCATTTTCAACATGTCCATTTGATTTAAGAGAAAAAGGAGAAGCCTTTGCAGAATGGAATGAAACATTTTATATAAATGAATCAGCAGATTATTTATTAAATAGTAATAATATAATGTTTTTTGAATTAATGGATTTTAGTTTAGATTATGATGAAAATCCTATTGAACCTGGTATTATTCCAATGGCATGGGGTTATTTAAAAATGGTTGGTTTTAGTAGAACTTATCTTGGTAAATATAAGATTCAATTATATAATTATAAATTTAAAAGACCACCTGAATTAAATAAATTAAAGAATACTGATTTTAATTATATTAGAACTCCTGATTATTTATATGAATTTGATTGGATTAGAAAAAGTAAATATCAAACTTTTCTTGAAATTTCTATTGGTTTAGAAGATAAACCTACTATTAGTGATTTAGATAATACTTATTTATATAATAAATTTTTATATAGTGTTTTTGTTCCTGAAGGTGATGATATTGATATTAATTTTTTAAAATATAAACAAAAAAAACCTATTCAACCAAAAGCAAGTGAACCATTACAGAAAGATTCTCATTTATTTAAATGGAAAAGAAATCCAGGTGAAAAATGTTATATTCCAAATTTATTAATTTATAAATTTCCAACTGAAAAATTAGGTTGTTTAACACATGAATTTTCAAATCAAGGTAAATACATTGCTGCAGCATGTACTGAAATGAATTCTGAAACACATATTAAAATATATAATGTTGAAGATGGTTTTTTAAGATATAGATTTAAAGGACATCATAATATAATTCATCATTTTACATGGTCATTTGATGATTTAATTTTAATAAGTGCTTCTGCAGATTATAATGTTTCATTATGGAGAATTCCTAAAGTAGAAAGTAATGATATGATTAATTTAAATTATTTTGAAAATGAATTAAAATTTAAAATATGTGATATAACACATCCTGCTTATGTTTATTCAACTTCAATTTATCCTGAAAATTCAAATAATTTAATGATACTTGCAACAGCATGTTTTGATGGTATTGTTAGAATATATGCTATTAATTTTAATTATGAATATAATACTTATACATATTCATTAGTTAAAATAACAAGAATATTTGAAATTCAAATAAGTCAAGAAATGGAAGATACAGAATATTTTAAAAATGTAGCTGAAAATATAAAAAAACAAGAAGGAGTTAGAAAAAAAGATAAAGAAAAAATAACATTATTAGAAAAAACTGCAATAGATCACCGTCATCCAAATACAATAGTATTTGATCAAAATGGTCAACTTTACATAGGAGATTCCTTAGGTTATATACATATATGGGAATTATCATTAGAAAAAGGAACACCAAACTTACAAAAAATACGTTCAATAACACATAAAGATTTAGAACATGATACAATAAATAAAATAATATTAATACCAACACTTACAAAAAGTTTCTTAGTTCATAGTAGAGATAATTGTATTAGATTAATAAATATTTCAAAAGAGAAACCACAAGTTAATTTAAGATATTTTGGTTCAAAATGTACTAAAACTAATATTAAATCTGCAGTAAGTCCAGATGGTTCTTATATTTTATCAGGAAGTGAAGAGGGAGTTCCTCATTTATGGTCATTGCATTCTGGTTTACCACAAAATACTAAAAAATTTGAATGTGGTTTTGTTGATTCTGTTAGTGATGTTAGTTGGAGTAATACTTATCATATGATTGCTATGAGTGCTTTTGGACAAGAACATCCTCTTTTAGTTTATGTTTATGAAAAAAAAGAAATTAAAGTTGAAAAAAATGATTTAATGATTAAGAAAGAAGAAAAAAAAGTTGAAGAAAAAATTAAAGAAAAAGAAGATAATGATAATGAAGAAGATAATTTAATTTATAATGTTGATGATGAGGATGAAAAAGATATACCTGGACCTAAAACTTTCTTAAATAGAAATCAGGATAGTATGAGTGGATTTACTAAAGAGTTTAAAACTTATAATAATAATTTGGAAAATTATTAAGTTTGATTTAGGGATTTTTATTACTTTTTTTTTTAATTTTTTTTTGAATTTATTTAAATTTTATTTTTTTTCTATTTTTTTTTGACAAATAAAATTTATGTTTTAAGAAATATATCTAATTTATTCTTTTTAATTTATTTATATTAATAAAACAAATAAATGAAATATATTGAATATAAAAAGTAATTTGAAATTTAATTCAATTTTTATTGTATTAAAATTCTTAATTTAAATTATTAATAGATTTAAAGAATTTTGATTAACTTAAAAAAGAGAAACCAAACATTTATTTTTTTGAATAATATATACTAAATCAAATAATAATTATAGAATAGAAAATATATTATATACTCTAAGTAATATATTTTTTTTTGATTGTTGTTTAATTTTTTTTATTTTCAAATTTAATTATTTTGATATATGAATATTAATTTTTTATTATTCAAATTGTTTTTATTTAATTAATTTTTTTATATATTTTATTAGATGAATGAGAATATAATTTCATTTTTAGAAACATTGAATTATAAATTAAATGATACACATTTTATTAGTTTATTAGAATATGAAAAATTTAATAAAATAAAAAATGAATGGAGGGAAAAAATTGAAGAAAATGAAGAAAATAAATTTAACATGGAAAATAAATTGTCAAATGAAAAAATAAAATTACTCTTAGAAAAAATTAAAACATATACATCAAATAAAAAAGAATATGAATTTATTTCAAATTATTTTTTAAATGAAAATGATAAAATAAGAGATATTTCATCTTCAGAAATTTTACTTAAAGAAGATAATGATACAAATGAAGAAATAAATGAAAATAATATTGATAATTATATTAATTTAAACTTACTAAATTTTAAAGATATAAATAATAATTTAGAAAATAAAAATAATGTATCAAATAAAAAATTACCAAAACAAACAAAATCTAAAAAATCATATGAATTACCAACATTAAAAAATAAAAATAAAAATGATAATAATAATATAAATAATCCACAAAAAGATAAAGAAGAAATTGAAAAAGAAATGGAAGAAGAATTAAATAATCAAATTTTTAAATATACAAAAATGATGAAGATATCAGCAAAAAATTTTGGTAATCAATTAATTCAAGATAATAAAGTTTTAAATCAAATTGAAAATCTTCAAAATAAAGATATGATTAAAACAAGAAATGAAAATCAAAGATTACAAGAATTTAATAGTTTTATATCTTTAGGTTTTTTTAAAAAGCTTTTATTGATTTTTATAGTTATTATAACATTTGTCTTTACTTTATTAATAATGAGAATTTTCCCAAGATTAGCATAATTAATATTTATTTTTAATTTAAATTTATATAAAAAATTTGTATTAATTTCATTAAAAAAAAATAAAATGTCAACTTCTTATTATCAAAATAATGAATTTAATTCAAATGAATATAATAATTTTAATACAAATAATAATAATATTAATACTAATCAAACACAATCAAATTTTTCAAATAATTCAAATGGACAAAATAATTTAAAAATACAATTAATAAAAAAAGATAAAATTATAATGAATAATAATAAACAATTAAATGAACAAAGAAATAAAATTGATTCTCTTAATCGTGTTTTAGAAATGAAAGATAAAGAATTAAAACATCTTCAAGAATCTATGAATGAAATACAAGAATTTGGAAATAATTTTAAAAATGAAAAAAATAATTATTTAGAAAAAATAAATTCATATAAAACAGAATTGAATAAATTAAATGAAGAAAGATATAATGAAAAAACAAATTTAAATGAACAAATAAATGAGTTATCAAGACAATTAAATTCTAAAGAATCAAAAATAAAACAAAATGAAAAAATAATTGAAAATTTAAATAGAGAATTAAATGAAAAACAAAGTGAAATTTTAGAACAAAATGAAATAATTGATAATTTACAATTAATAAATAGAAAAAATGAAGATGAAAAAAATGAAGCATCAATTTTAAATAGTAAATTAATAGAATCTGAGGAAAGAATTAAAAATTATAAATGTAAAGTTAATGAATTAGAAAATAATATTCAAGTATTTCAAAAAAATAATGAAGAATTAGAATCAAGATTAAATAATTTAATAAGAGATTCTAGTAATAAAGAAAGTAGTATGAAAAATGAATTAATGAATTTAAAAAGTAGAAATACTATTTTAGAACAAAGTACAAAAAATCAAAATGACGATTATGAAAAGACAAAAAATAAATGTGAATTTTTACAAAAAGAAATTGAAAAATTTACTTCTTATGTTACTAATAAATTAAATGATTTTAATGATTTTATTGATTCAATTAAATTTAATTCTGGTGAAGGATATAAATTAGAAAATAATTTTAATAAAGTTTATAATCAAAATGATATTAAATATGAAATTATTGATGATGCTTTATTGAAATTAAAAAAAAATATTGTGAATTTTTTTATGGAACAAAAAAATAAAAATGATAGTTGTAGTTTAGAATATAATGAATTAATAAAACAAAAACAATTTTCTGAAAATAAAATAAATGAATTAAAAAATGAAAAAGAAGTTTTAAATTATAAATATGAAGAAATTGTAAAAAAAAATGGAAATGTAATAAAAAATTATGAATCATTAAGTGAAAGTTATGAAAAATTAAAACAAATATATATGAAATTATATAATGATTATCAAATATTTACTGATAAAAATATAAAATTAATGAATGATACAAGAATTTATCAAGAAAAATTAAATAGTTATTTTCAAGAATTACATTTTGAAAATAAACATGATGATTATTCACCAATTAATGAAGTTCTTCTTCAAAATATTATTTTATTTATTAATAAATATAAAAGTAATGAAGAAATTTTAAAAAAATTAGAAAAAGAAAATTTAGATTTGAAAAATAAATATGATTCTCAAAAAAATATTACAATTTCAAAAATAAAAGAATTATCAAATTTAATAGAAGAAAGTAAAAAAATAATAAAAGTTTATGAAATAGAAAATATTAATTTAAAAAAAGAAATAGAAAAATTAAATTATCAATATAAAATGTTAGAATGTCAACAAATAAAAAATGAATAAAACAAAAAAAAAAAAATTTTTAAATATTATATAATTTAATCAATTTTTTTTAATCATAAAAAAAAATATTAAAAAATATATTATACTTTTCGTTTCCATATAATTCATTTTCTAAAAAATTAATAATTAAAAATTAAATAAAAATTTAATATTGTGGTTGTAATTCATCTTCTAATTCACAAAAATCAACTTTTCCATCTCTATTTTTATCAAGTCTAATAAACAATAAATCAGAATCTTTTGGATTTCCTAACAAACAATTTTTTTGTAAATAACATTGTAAATCATTAGCATTAAAAGACCCTAAACAACAAGTATCTAAATTTCTAAAAATATCTCTTAATCTCAATCTCAAAGTAGTAAAACCTCTTTTCATAATATTAAACTTACTTTCATAATCAATTAAAGCATTAAATAAATTTTTCAAATATAATTTAGTACTAAACATAAAGACATCAGGATTATTAGAAGGACAACAATTATTAGGACATCGATTTTCAACCATTTGTCTATAATCTTTTTCATATGGAACAACCATATCAAAGAAATCAGCATAATTTAAATAACCTTTACCACTTAAATCAAATCTCTTCATTAAATTTCTTATATCTGAATCAGTAGCATATACATCTAATAATCTTAAACCACATTTTAAATCATCACCACTTATACAACCACGACAATTACATTCAAATATTCTGAATGCATCTTCACAATTAAAATCACATTTTAATGCTAAATCTGTTTTTGCTTGTTCAATTTTACTTTCAGCATCCATTAATGATTTAAAATAATCATTTAATTGTCTTTCTTCCATTTCATTAGGATTACAAATATTATTATTTCTCATTGGTGAATTCATTCTCATTGGACTATTCATTCTCATTGGACTATTCATTCTATTTGGACTATTTAATCTATTTGGACTACTTACTCTAATTGGTGATGAATATATTGGAGGACAACATACTGGACGACAACAACATGGATCACAACAACATATACTACAAGGTGAACATTTTATAGGACGACAACAACATGGATCACAACAACATACACGACAAGGGGAACATCTTATTGGACGACAACAACATGGATCACAACAACATACACGACAAGGGGAACATCTTATTGGACGACAACAACATGGATCACAACAACATTTAATACATGATGGACTTTTTCTTTGAGGTGATAATCTCAATGATAAATTATTAGATACTTTCATTGGACTATAATCTCTCATTGGTGAATTAGCTCCTGTGAAAAAAGTACTATTTTGAGTATTAAAATTACCAGAATTACCTAAAATATTTTCTGTTTTTCTTGATAAATTATCTCTAATTGGACTATTAGTAGTACTAAAACATCTTCTTGGTGAAGGACAAGGACTACAACATCTAATAGGAGGACAACAATTAATAGGAGGACAACAATCAATTGGAGGACAACATTTAGGAGGACAACAATTAATAGGAGGACAACATTTTGGAGGACAAGGATCACAACATATAACATTACAACAAGGATATTCTAATAATTTTGTTAATTCATATAAATCAATTCTACCATCTTTATTAATATCCATTCTCCTCATCATTGCTTTAATGTCACTATCTAAATAACTAGCACAATTTTTATCTAAGAAACATTTTACACTTTCTGGTGTTATTGAATTATATGATTTTAACGAATTGAATATTTCACATGTATTATAATCACATCTACATCTTAAATCATTTAATAAATTCATTATATTTCTACTTAAATCAATCTCCTTTTCTAATAATTTAGTAAGAGAATATTCAATATTAAATGATAATTTATTATCACTTGAACTTGAATTATTTTTCCTAATTGATTTTTCACTTTGAACTAAATTTAGAAATTCAGTATATGAAAGTGCACCATCTCCATCTTGATCATAACATAGAATTAAAAAATTAATTTCTTGTTCATTTGCAAAAATTCCTTTACAACGAAGGAAATTTATTATGTTACATGCATTAATTCTATTTTTACATTCTGTGTCTAAAGCTCTAAAAATTTGATATGGATCAAAGTCATAATTGTCTGATAAGACTTGACGACTTATTTCTACTGTACGTTCCCCTTCTGCTAGAGATAGTAAAAGTTTTGCTATTCTTGCTTCGGTCTCTACTGACAACATTTTTTTTTTTTTTTAGGTTATATGATATTTAATTATATTTTTTTTTATTTTTGATTATTTATATTTATGAATAATTCATAATGTTATTTTGATAATTTTTTAATTTTTTTTATTATATTTTTAATTATTTTTTTTCTTATGTTTTTTTATATTATTGAATGTTTAAAATTTAATTTTTTTTGATTATGAATTGAGAATTAATATTAAATACAAAATTAAATCTGTCAAAATTTATTAAATCAATATAATAATATTAAATTTTATCTTAATTAAACAATATTTTAAAAAAATTTAATAACTACTTAAAATCCTTTTTTAAAAAAATCAATATTAGAATGAAAAAATAATATAACATCATAATTAAATAAAAATATATCATAAATTAAAAAAATAATATAATAAAAAATATAAAATAAATATAAAATCACAAACCCAAAAAATCAAAAATCTTAAAAAGAAAAATCAAAAAACAAAAAAACCAAAAAAAAATCCAAATTATAAAAAAAACTAAAAAACTAAAAAATCACTAATTTAAAATTAAAAAATCTTAAAATTCTTAATAGAAAAAAGCCTAATAAATCTCTTATTTAAAATTAAAAAAAACCAAATTATAAATAAAAAAATGACTACTTCTCCTCCAATAGGAAAAGTTTACTTTTTTAAAACAGATAAAACTGAAAAAAATAAATTTAGTCCAATCCTAGAAATAAATTCTAATTTTGATACATTAAAACAAATACAAATTGGAAGTGGACGTGCAATAGGAATAACATCTCAAGATGAGCTTCTAGAATGGACATTTGATAAAAAAGCTCCATCAATAACAACAACACCTCCATCAAATAAACAATCAAAAGCAACAAAAAATGATTTTTTATTCCTTTTATCAAAACCAGTATTTCAATTTAACAAATTAAAATTTAAATCAATTCTCTTAAATAAAACAATGTGTCTTGGATTAGATACAATGGGTAATGTATTAGTATGGGGACAAAGTAAAGAAGGTTTACTTGGTTTAGGTTATGATGTTACATCAATTGACTCACCAACAAGATTAGAAGGATTAAATGAAATTAAAGAAATTTCATTAAGTGATTTTCATGCTGTTGTTCTTAATAGTAATGGACAAGGCTTCAGTTGGGGAATTGGAAAATATGGTGAGTTAGGTTTAGATAAATGTATTTATACTCCTACTCCACAAAGAATTAATAGTGATAATACTTATAGTAAAGTTTTTGCTGGAAATTTAATTACTTGTTTAATTGATTTAAATGGACATTTTTCTTATTATGGTGTTATTATTAAACAATTGAAAGGATATAATTCAAGTATTACTGTTAAAAATTTACTTAATGATCAAAATAATTTTGATAATAAAAGCTTGTTTCTTGAGAAAGATATTGCTGAGTTAGAAAATGAAATATTTGATAATATTATTATTGGAAATGGATTTATTGGTCTTTTAAGTAAAAGAGGTTTAATTTTTACTTTGGAATATTCTGATAAGTTAACTATGCTTTATAGTAAATATTACATTTATAGTATTGCAGTTTCACATAATGAAATTTATGGTTTGTGTAAAGATGGTTATGGAAATAAAACTGTTAATGTTGCTTCTAATATACATAAAGTTAGTAATGCTAATATGATTGGAAAAAATTATTATTTGTGTAAATGGACTTCAAAATTTCCTGAAAAAGAAGTTTTTTCTGAAATTTGGACTACTACTATTTATAAAATTACAGAAGAATTTCAAAATATTCAAAATATATCTTTATTAAGTTCTAATCAAAATAGAAGTTTAGTTTTATTAATTGAAAAAGAAGATAGACCAAATAATTTAAATAATTCATTTTTTACACCACTTAATCAAAAATTATTAGATTCATCTACAAATAATGATTTATCAATGGATAATTCAATGAATATAACATATAATGAGTTTCCAAATATTAAAAGAAGTTTTCCAGAAAATTTCCTTGTATATGATTCAGAATATGGTGATTCTTTCAATAAAAAATTTAAAAGAACAAAATCAAGGACAAATGCAAATATTTCAGGAATATTTATTGATAATAGTGGATATGGAAATAATTATTATTTCAATAATAATACATTAAATAGAAGTAGATCATATTCTCCAAATTTAAATAAAACATATAATTCAAATACTTTTAATAGTGTTGTTGGTGGATTATCACAAATTGGAAGAGGAACTTATTTTCCAAATACTGGAAATTATGGTTATAATACAAATACTAATATGTCTGGATTTAATGTTAATAATTTAAATGCAAATAATTTATATACTCCAAATAATAAATCAATGAATAGAAATGAAAATATGTTATCAAATGAAAATTATGATGAATCTGTTGATATGAAAGAAAAAGAATTAAATAATTATAAACAAGAAGTTGATAATATTATTAAAAATTTCAAAGAAAGACAAAAAGAACAAAAACAAAATTTAAAACATAAATATGCAAGATCAACTGGACATCAAGTAATTTATACAGGAGGAAATCAAACTCAAACTGTAAATTTACAAAATAGAGGACAATCATCAGATTTAAATTTATCTTTTAGTACAACATCACCTAATATTGATAAAGTTAATATGTCTGCAATTAAAAATATTCCTGGAATTAAAGGAAAAAATGATAAATCATTTAAACAATTATTAGTAGATACAAGTAATAATTATGATGATTTTTCAAAAGATAATAGTAATATAAATATTAGAAATGATTTAAGTGATACTGATGAAAATAATTTATTTAATAGAACTACAAGTGGAATTTATTTAAGTCCAAATGCAGTTAATCGAAGATATCAAAATAATATGGGTAATTCAACAAATCTTTTAAGTAGAATTGGTTTAATGGGAAATAATAATTCAAAAAGATTTAATACTGATAGTAGTAATAATGATTTTTATGGATCAATTAATCAAAGAGGTTCTATTAAAAAAAAAAAAAGTGTTGGATTTAGATTATCTGATGATAATATGATGCATAATATTAAAATTATTAGAACTTTAAGTAATGATAGTGATGAAAGAAGTAAATCTAAAGAAAGAATTAAAAAACAAATTGGATTTGATGATATTAAAGATAAGAATATTATAAAAAAAATGAAAAGTTATAAATTATCTGAAAATAATGAAGATAATGTTAGAATGAGAGTAGAACAAAAATTAATAAAATTAAATAAAATAAAACAATTACAAAAAAATGGAAAAGTATTTAATGAAAAGGAAATAGAAGAAAATTTAAATAATCCAGATTATTATGTAGAAAATCCAAATGAATTAAATGAAAGATTATTTGGAAAAAATAAAGGATATGAATATTATAGACAATATACAGGTAAATTTAATGAAGAATATCCTATAAAATCTCCAAAAAAAGGAATAATAAAAAAACAATCATTTACTCCTGATATGGAAATATATAATGATGGAAGAGGAAATTATTTAAATAAAAAAAAAGATAATAGTCAAATTAGTATGATTAATATTGGAAGTGGAAATATATATTCAAATAAAGAAGGATATATTGATAAAAAAGGTAATTTTATTCCATTTAAAGAAGGTGATAGTGTTAATAGTAATAATGTTATTGCTGGTGGTTATGTTGATAATTTAGGTAATTTTTATCCTTATAATGATGATACTTATAATGCAGATAAAAATAATATTATTAATAATGGTGGATATATTGATAATAAAGGATTATTTCATTTTAAACATAATCAAAATAATGAAAATTCAAATAAAGAAGGATTCATTGATAATGATGGTAATTTTGTTAATAATGAAGAAGAAGTTAATAATTCAGATAATAAAAGAGGATATATTGATAATAAAGGATTATATCATCCTTTTGATAATAAAAATGCTAATTTTTTAGATAAAGGTGCCTTTGTTGATAATAAAGGACAATATTATCCATATATTGGAAATAAAAATGAAAATATATCAAATAAAAGAGTATATAATGAAGCAGAATTTAAAGATTATAGTGGAGAATATAGAAATAGAGATGGTGCTTTACAAACTGGTTTTATACAAGATAAAGATGGTAATATTATTATGGGTAAAGATAATGATTTAAAAGAAGGAATTAATAGAGAAAATATGAGAATAAAAGGATATATTAATGATAATGTGAGTAATAAAAAAAATAAAAATATTAATTATAGAGGACAAATGATTTATGATGATCAAGATGAAGATAATGTAAATATGAAAAGTGTAAGATTTGATGATAAAAAAATGAAAATTGAAACTGGTGATTATTATAATGATGGTGAACAATATGATAAAAATTCTAATTATAAAATTCAAACAAAAGATACTTTTGGAAATAATAATTATCAATATAGTGATAGAGATATTAAAAATGTTAATACAGGGACATTTGATAATGAAAAATATGATTCTGAAAAAAAAAATAGAAAAAAAAATATACAACAAGAATTAGATGATTTAACTAATTTTGCAGAAAGTCAAAGAAAAAGTAATCAAGATCAAAATAATTTATCAAATATAATAATTGATAATGATAATGAAAGATTTGTAAAAGAAGCAATGAAAAAAAAAGAAGGATTAAATGTATTTATACCAAAAGATACAAAAGGATATAGTGAAGATATGAAAAATAATACTGAATTCCATGAATTTTTAGATAATAATAAAAAAGTAGTAGAGAATATTAAAAATAATAAACAATTAAA
>JAEEGK010002584.1_pt1 | contig 45395 bp, 50 predicted proteins | sample 8958771 | NCBI WGS metagenome assembly JAEEGK01 (sample SAMN16246547, study PRJNA631951) | gut metagenome | biome: gut microbiome; feature: rumen; material: SC-attached | host: Bos | place: Iran: Karaj | collected 2018-10
GTCAGATTGTGAGCATGCAGTAAAACCTACTGCCAAGATTGCCGTAGCAATCAAAGAAAATACTTTCTTCATACTTGTATTAATAAAATTTGTTAAACGTTTTCTATAGTTTATTTTGTAATGATTTATCATTTTATCTGTTAACTATCAACTCATCAGAATCCTCCCATTTCGATGGTTCCTCCGTCTTCCCACTCATCCACTTTTGCATCGAATCCGGTTCCTGTATCACCACCAGGGACAGGAGGCAAAATGATTACGTCGGAGAGGTCTATCTCAAGACTGAGGTTTCGCAGATCCTGCCTGTAGCGGATTTCTGCTTCGCGACCCTCTGGAGTGACATACTTGATGTCTTTTCCGACATTGTAAGAGCATTGCACCACAGAACCATCTTTTAGTGTGATATAGAACGAAAGGACATTATCGGTAGAATCTCGCAGACTGACAAGTTCTTTGCCATAAGGCAATCCGAACGACGGAATGGTGAATTTTGCATATCCCATACTGTCTATTTCCTCGCCCATAGGTTCTATGCTCCATTGATATGTATTATCGTTGGTCAAACGTAACATTCCGCTCTCTTTTGTGCGGTGTATTTGCGAAAGGTAGAATCCGTCTGCCATTCCGCTTATGTTTGCCTCGATAGTCTTGATGCTCTGGCGGCGCTTTATCTTTGCCTTAACCTCAAGATTGACTGTCATAGGCCAGGCTACCTCTGGAATCTCATATGTATATGTATGCTCCCGGTAAATATCCTCCATATGGTCTTTGTAATCGTCGTAATACACAAAGAGTGTAGTATCCTTCTCAACCATATCACGAGTAATTAGGAATGTGTCGAGTGCCACACCTATCTCGTCCGGATAGAACATATAGTCAACTCCGTCGTCCCAAGCCTTGGTTTTAAAGTGCTTTGAGCGCATTGCTAATTTGTCATAGCTGTAGTAGTCAAAGAACGACTGGTAGGCGTAGTCTTCAGGAGTATCACTATATATCACCAATCTGTATGTGTCAGGTTGAAGATAAAGTGTCACATTGTCACTATTGGTACTCTGTATTTTCGGAACTGCATCTGAACTACCCCAGACCATCACAGTCATACCATTAGGCATGTTGCCATAGATTTCTACGAAGTTGACCTTCCAATTGATTTTCACATTCACCTTCACCTTCTCATCCAACATGACCTCAAGCGGACGACGATCGCAGGAAGCTATCACAAGTACTCCAAACAAGGCTATTGCCATAAGGAGATTCCGTTTCAAAGATCTACTCATAGGCACCTCCCTTCCGTTTGCCCGAATTGCCTTTTCCTATAAGCCAAACGAGCGAAACCTTTGCTTTGGTTGGTCCTACATATGTTGTTCTGGCATTGTATTGCCAAATGAGGTGACTATCGTCAAACATGCCGACATAATGGCGGCGAGGTCCCCAGAATACTCCCGCACTAATGGAGAGCTCGAGGTTGAAGTATTTGTGGAGAACGAAACTGTGACCAAAGGTAAGACCCACAGAATTGAATTCTCCCTGATTGCCTTCACTATTCCACTCTAAGTCGTACTTTCCGTTGTTGTAATACACTCCGGCAAATGTACCGGAAAGTGGAGGTAAGCCTTTGCGACAATTGCGAAACCAACGGCGAAGCTCGAAACCAAGTGTCTGAAACTCGAATGCACGACTGTTATGATGCCACACATACCAAGGTGTCCACCACTCTATCATAGCACTCCAAAGTTTTTCCTTGCCGAAGGCTATCTCAGCCTCTACATTTAATATTGTAGCAACATCAAACAGCAGGTTGGTCTTCAAAGCGAAGTATGGAGTGTAACTCTTGAACTGCTGAAGTGGCGTTGTGGGCCGTAACTGTTGGAATGGTAAAGCAACAATAGTATCTACCTTGCCTAAGCGTTCCATACGCTCTCGACGTGTATAATCGATGGTATAGTCGGAACGACGAAGGTAGGGAAAGCAATCACGCAGAATATCTCTATATTCCTGGCTATATTTTCGTTGTATCCGCCTGAGTTTGGCATCAGGCTCCATGTCTTTATCAATAATGGCTATAATCTCCTGCTTATGGGGCAGGTCAGATTTCTCGACGAACTGACGGAAACCGACCCAATCTTCAGGGGTGAACTCTGTCTTGATGAAGTCGTCAGAAAAACCATATTTGCCATTTATGTATTCTTTCAGACTCTCTGTACGCTCACGTGCCAAATCAACATTATGACGATAAGGTCCTTCAGGCGAAGCATATCCGTGTATTGTCATTCGCTGGGCTACGGCAAGTGTGTCGTTGACAATTGAGTCAATCCGCGCTTGCATCTGCGCCAGTTCTGCCTCATTATTATGATAGTCTGGTCTAATGTCCGTCTTGTCAACCACGAAATCCACACTGGATATACCATTCAGTTCTAACTTTTTTTCAACAAGCTCAGACTTAGTCTCTTCTATACGAATCTGGGGTGCATATACTGTAGAGTATTCCTCTTCGATTATGGCTCCGCAGGAATTGGTAACAGAACTGACTACCACCAGTCTTGCTCGTTGCATCCACTCTTGGAATTCAACATTCTGTACATAGTCAACCGTCTTAGGTGCACGTTTTCCGCGAATCTGTATGTCGGCATAATTGGAATATGGCCCTGTGCGTACATACGAATAGTATGGATTGCGCCCATAAACGCAAATTGTTGGCAAATCAATAGAGTCTTCTTCGTTTACCAGTCTAGGCGTGAGCCAGATGAGATCCGAATTACTCAACTCTACATCGTTTAAGTTAAGCCTCATACCTACCTGAACCGAATCTCTATCGCGATAAACCGAAACACTATCAACTTCCAAATGCGTCCTCGCTTCTACCGGCTGCACCAATGCACCGAGAAGAATCAGTATTATGGTTACAATGTACTTCATCTTTTATTTCTGCACAAAGTTAGACAGAATATCATATGCAAAAAATTGTAAAAATGTTAAAAAGAGGGCCTGATTTGGTGGTTTAACATTATTTAAATACTAATGCATGGTTTTGATATACACATGTGGCAAAACAACATCTAAAAAGACAGCCTGAGGGTGAGCACCCCCTGAGCACCCCCTGAGCACCCCCTGAGCACCCCCTGAGATCCCCCTGAGCACCCCCTGAGATCCCCCTGAGCACCCCCTGAGATCCCCCCGAGATCCCCCCGAGATCTCCCCAATCACTCCAGCAAATTCAAAATAAATAGCATATATTTTGTATTTCGCTCGGTTTGCACTACCTTTGTCACATAATTTAATAGGTATTACATGAACGAGATTGAGAGAAGAAGGACATTCGCAATCATTTCACACCCTGACGCAGGAAAAACCACTCTGACTGAGAAATTGCTGTTGTTTGGTGGTCAGATACAGGTGGCAGGAGCGGTGAAATCGAACAAAATCAAGAAAACAGCCACATCCGACTGGATGGAAATAGAGAAGCAGAGAGGTATCTCTGTGAGCACTTCTGTTATGGAGTTTGACTACTGTCCACCAGCCAAGGAGGGAGAATTGCCATACAAGGTGAATATTCTCGACACACCTGGTCACCAGGACTTTGCTGAAGACACTTTCCGTACTCTAACGGCGGTGGATTCGGCAATTATTGTTATTGACGGAGCTAAGGGTGTGGAGGCACAGACCAGAAAACTGATGACTGTGTGTCGAATGAGAAAGACTCCAGTAATCGTGTTTATCAACAAGATGGACCGCGAAGGCAAGGACCCCTTTGACTTGCTCGACGAGGTGGAGAACGAACTGCAGATACATGTGCGCCCACTCAGTTGGCCTATAAACCAAGGAGCTCGATTCAAGGGTGTTTACAACATATACGAAAACAACCTGAACCTGTTCACCCCAAACAAACAGGTGGTAACTGAGAAGGTAAATGTAGATTTGAATTCGAAGGAGCTGGAGGAGAGAGTTGGAGAAGAGGATGCACAGAAACTGCGTGAAGACCTGGAAATGATTGATGGTGTGTATGATCCGTTCGATGTGCAGACTTACCTGGATGCTGACATAGCTCCTGTGTTCTTCGGTTCTGCCCTGAACAACTTTGGAGTGCAGGAACTTCTCGATTGTTTCGTGGAAATTGCTCCAAATCCAAGACCTACAACTGCCGTAGAACGCATAGTAAACCCCGATGAGCCCAAGTTTACCGGATTCATCTTCAAGATTACTGCCAATATCGACCCAAACCACCGCAGTTGTACTGCCTTCTGCAAGGTTTGCTCAGGAAAATTCGTCAGAAATGCCCCATACCTGCACGTAAGAAACGGAAAAACAGTTCGTTTCTCAAGTCCTACTCAGTTTATGGCACAAAAGAAATCTACCATCGACGAGGCTTGGGCAGGAGATATTGTCGGTTTGCCAGATAATGGAATTTTCAAGATTGGCGACACTCTGACAGAAGGTGAGCAACTGCATTTCAAGGGATTACCTTCGTTCTCACCAGAAATGTTCAAATACATCGAAAATGCCGACCCAATGAAGACCAAGCAGCTGGAGAAGGGTATCAACCAACTGATGGACGAAGGTGTGGCACAGATGTTTATCAACCAATTCAACGGCAGAAAACTGATTGGAACAGTAGGACAACTGCAGTTCGAGGTTATCCAGTACCGACTGGAAAACGAATACAACGCAAAATGCCGCTGGGAACCAGTTTCGCTCTATAAGGCATGTTGGGTGGAAAGTGATGACGAAGCAGAACTGGATGCTTTCAAGAAGCGCAAGTACCAGTATATGGCAAAAGACAAGGACGGACGCGATGTGTTCCTTGCCGACTCAAACTACGTGCTGCAGATGGCTCAACAGGACTTCAAGAATATCAGATTCCACTTTAATAGCGACTTCTAAACAAGGGTTTCATGTTACAGGACGAAGTAAAAAAAGCAATAGAAGTGATGAAGGCTGGAGGAGTAATCCTCTACCCTACTGATACCGTTTGGGGAATAGGTTGCGACGCCACAAATGCCGAAGCTGTAAAGAAGATTTACGAGATAAAGAAACGCGAGGACTCGAAGGCTATGCTCTCGCTGATTGATAGCGAAGCCCGATTGTCGAGGTATGTAAGGAGGGTGGCTGATGTCACTTGGGATCTTATAGAGATGAGCGACAAACCTCTTACCATTATATATAATAATGTGACAGGACTTGCTCCAAATCTCATAGCGGAAGACGGTTCGGCAGGCATCAGAATCACACGCGAGGAATTCTCGAAGGAACTCTGCTTCCGATTCCAGAAACCTATCGTATCGACAAGTGCCAACATAAGTGGAGAACCAACTCCACAAACCTTCGACGAGATATCGGACGAAATAAAGGAGGCTGTAGATTATGTTGTGCGCTACAACCAGCGATGCAAGGAGAAACACAAGCCTTCGAGCATCATAAAGATTGACGAAAACGGAGCATTTACCATAATCAGAAAGTAACTAGATATTATGCTTTGGGGATTTAGGAGAAAACAGATAGTGCTATCCAATGCCATCACAGAATGGCTGAAAGGTGGACATACACAACAACAGATTGTGCTGATGATCAGCGTGATGGTTGGTGTGTGTACTGGTTTGACAGCTTTCGTACTGAAATGGATAATCAAGGAAATTCAGCTTCTGCTCACATCTGGTGTGCAAAAAAGTGCAGCAAACTGGGAATACCTGGTTTATCCAGCTATCGGTATCTTCATCACCATGCTCTTTGTGAAGTATATAGTCAGAGGCGACATCAGTCATGGAGTCACGAAGATTCTCTATGCTATGTCGAGAGGCAGGAGCAGAATCAAGTCGCACAATCGCTGGTCGAGTATCATAGCAAGTGCCATCACTATCGGATTCGGTGGTTCTGTAGGAGCTGAGGCACCTATTGTGCTGACAGGTTCGGCATGGGGCTCAGAATTGGGGAAACGTTTTCACCTGCCACCAAACACAATGATGCTACTCGTAGGATGTGGTGCAGCAGGAGCTATCGCAGGAGTGTTCAAAGCCCCAATCGCAGGTGTTACGTTTGTGATAGAAGTACTTATGCTGGAACTGAACATGGCGTCTCTGTTGCCTCTGCTCACAACCAGTATCACATCTGTTTGCGTTTCTTATGCCCTTTACGGCACATCGCCACAATTTGATTTCAACCTCACGAAGGAGTTTTCTATAGACATCATCCCTGCTTGTATCCTGCTCGGAATCCTCTGCGGACTGGTATCACTCTACTTTACCAGAATGACGAACTGGTTCGAAGGAATCTTTGGCAAAATAAACAATCGCTACTATCGATTCCTGCTCGGAGCAACTGTGCTGAGTACACTCATCTTCTTCTTCCCAGCCATGTATGGTGAGGGTTACGACGTGATTAACCAACTCATCAACAATGCCTCAGCAGAAGAAATCACAAGTCACTCCCTGTTCTATGGCGGCGAAACAAATATGCTGCTCTACCTCACACTTGTCGTTGTTTTCAAAGTATTTGCAACAACAGCAACCAATGGCGGAGGCGGTTGTGGTGGTACATTCGCACCAAGTCTGTTCCTTGGCTGTATAGCCGGATTCGTATTTGCACACATATGGGACCAGACCTTAGGACTGGAATACGGAGCAGGCGGATATGTGTCTGCCAAGAACTGCGGACTCTACGGAATGGCAGGACTCATGTCAGGAGTGATGCATGCCCCAATGACAGGTATCTTCCTCATTGCCGAACTGACAGGCGGATATAAACTGTTCGTTCCACTTATGATTGTATCTGCTGTCAGCTTCCTCGTAATAAATATGTTTGAACCTCACAGCATATATGCTATGCGTCTGGCTCGCAGAGGCGATTTGCTAACGCACGATAAAGACAAAGCAATTCTGACGATATTGAGTCTTGAATCACTTATCGAACGCGACTACAAGACTCTGAGTCCAGACATGGAACTGAGTCAGATAACAGGTGTGATAGCCAAGTCGCATAGAAATATCTTCCCTGTAGTTGACCACACAGGTTTCTTCCTCGGAGTAGTGACGCTCGACTCCCTCAGACTGGTTATGTTCCGCACAGAACTGTATCATAACTATACTGTGCGTTCGTTCATAAAAGAGCCCCCAGCAATCCTCAGCATCAACGACACCCTGAAGACTGTTACAAAGAAATTTGAAGAGACCGATGCCTGGAACTTGCCTATCGTTGACACAGATAATAAATACGTAGGATTTATCAGTCGGGCAGGACTTTTCAATTCATACCGACAAACACTTAAAGAATTTAGCCAAGAATGACAAAAGAAGCATTGCGCATAGTATATATGGGTACTCCAGACTTCGCAGTAGAAAGTTTGCGAGCACTGGTAGAAGGTGGGTATAACGTAGTTGCTGTAGTCACTATGCCCGACAAACCAATGGGCAGACACGGAAGCATACTGCAACCAAGTCCTGTGAAACAATATGCAGTAGAACATGGACTGAAGGTGATGCAACCCGAAAAACTGAAAGACCCTGAATTCGTAGAGGAACTGAAAGCATTAAAAGCCGACCTGCAAGTGGTTGTCGCTTTCAGAATGCTGCCAGAAATCGTGTGGAGCATGCCAAAATACGGCACAATCAACGCACATGCCAGTCTTCTGCCAAAATACAGAGGAGCAGCACCCATCAACTGGGCTATCATAAACGGAGAAAAAGAAACTGGTGTGACCACATTCCTGCTGAAACACGAAATCGATACAGGTGACATCATCGATCAGGTGCACATTCCAATAGCAGAAAGCGATAACGTGGAGATTGTACACGACAAACTGATGGAACTCAGCGGACAACTGGTTACAAAAACAATCGACAGCATTATCGACGGAACATTCAAAACTATACCACAAGACAGCATTAAAGAGGTAGAACCTACTCCTGCCCCCAAGATATTCCGTGATACATGCCGCATCGACTGGAATCAGCCAAGCAAGAAAATATACGACTTCGTAAGAGGACTCTCACCCTACCCTGCTGCATGGACCACACTTGCAGGCAAAGCTGTAAAGATTTATGAGTGCAGGCTGAGTAATCAGAATACTAAAAATAATCAGAGCGTCCAGAATAATCAGAGCACTCAGAACAATCCTAACACACAGATTATTCCAGGCACCATTACGTCCGATGGCAAGACTTACCTCCGCGTACAAACTGCCGACAGCACATTGGATATACTCACTCTACAACTAGAAGGAAAGAAAAAAATGCCTGTAGCAGACGTCTTGAGAGGTATGCAACTGCCAGAAAACGCACTTTTATGTTAAAAAATTTGGCAGTTATATTCAAAAGACGTTTCTTTGCAACGATTTTTTGCAAAGAACATTGTTCTAGCAATACAAAATAATCATAAAATCTAATATTAACCACTAAAAATCATTGCCTATAGAAGAAACATTACGCGAAATTATAAATAAGTAGCATAATGAAAACTCTAAATGCTGCAACCGACGAAATGTTGGTTGACATGTACATCAAAGGTAATGATAACGCTTTCGACGTTTTGATGAAACGTTATGAAAGTAAAGTTTATTCATACATCTATTACTCAGTAAAGAATCAGGAAATGGCAGAAGACCTTTTCCAGGAAGTCTTTATGAAGATTATTGTTCGTCTGAGAAGCGGAAAGTATCAGGAGAATGGTAAATTCTATGCTTGGGTTATGCGTGTAGCTCACAACCTGATTATCGATACATTCCGCAAGGAGACAGATGAGAAAATCATCTCAAACGATGAAACAGAACAAGACCTGTTCAATGACCCATCTCTTGCTGTTAATGACAACCGCGAGCAGGAAATGATTCAAGAGCAGATGGTTAGCGACATCAAAGAACTCATCGCAAAACTGCCAGAAAACCAACGCCAAGTTCTCCTGATGAGATATTACGAAGACATGTCGTTCAAGGAGATTGCTCAGCAGACAAACTGCAGCATCAACACAGCTCTTGGCAGAATGCGCTATGCCCTTATCAACCTAAAGAAAATGTCTAGGAACATAGCCTAGCCCATATAGCCTATTTAACCCATATAGCCTATTAAGCTCATATAATAGCCTCCCCCAACAAAAGAAGCGCCCCGCATCAACGGAGCGCTTCTTTTCTATAAGTAGTTGTCTTAACAAGGACGAGTCTTTGGCAGGTTGAATACATCCTGCACTTCCTTCATTGCTTCAGCAGTCATACCATCTGGTTCTGAACCCATGTTACGGGCACACATATAGATGTTTGCAGCTTTGCAAAGTACATCTGTCTGGTCGAAAGCATCCATGATATCCTGACCAACTGCAACTGTACCATGCTTTTCCCAGAGAACTACATCATGCTTCTTGATTTTCTCAAGAGTAGCCTCAGCAAGTTCTACAGATGAAGGCAGACCATAAGGAACAATACCAATACCAAGTGGAGCAAATGCGAGTGTCTCAGGAATCATAGACCATAGTACACGAGTCATTTCGTCACCACGAAGGAATCGCTGTATGTGAGACATCGCAACGAGTTCGATTGGGTGAGTATGAAGTGTTGCCTTATAGCAAGAACCCGTCTCAAGCAAGTAGTTTTGCAATGCAAGATGGGTTGGGAGTTCACTTGTAGGAGCAACAGGCTCGTCTGCAATAATCTCATAACTTGCACAGTCATCACAAATACGAACAATTGAACCGTTCTGCATTGGGAACTTAGCAAGGTCACGCATACGCTTGCCCGTACCCTTGCAATAGAAGTACTTTCCTTTCAGTTGCGGAAGAACCATTCCGATTTTCTTCACAGGAGCAATAGCAGGCATAGCCTTGCATTCTGCATCCATGAACTCTGTTACATTTACGGTGATATTACCACCATTACGTTCTGCCCAGCCTTTCTGCCACAAGTAGCCTGTAACTTCTGCAATCTGATCAACAACTGCTTTCAGACCTGGACGTCCGTCTAATATACTTTTCATTTTCTTTATTTAAATAAGTTGTGGAAGGAACGACGATACGATAAGTACGACAATTCCAATCAATAATACGATGATTGTCTGCTTGCTGCAACCTTTCCATTCCTTGAGGATGATACCCCACACATTGGAGAAGACAACGTTGAGCGCCATAAGGATGCAGAACGAGAGTGTAAGCAGTGTAGGCGATTCTGTGAGGAATCCCTTACCAAGAGAGAGCCCAAAGAACTGACTGTACCAAAGAGCACCAGCAAGGAGACAGAATAGGAAATTATTTCCCCATACGGAAACCTTTCCATAATCACTCCAAGTATGGTTCTTATGGTTCTGATAGAAACAATAGATGGCATTAGTTACAAAACCACCAAGTGTCACCAGGAATGTAGCAGGAAGAGTGCGGAACATAGGGTCAGTCAGTTCGCCAAAGTTAATCTCTTTGCCAAACTCCAGTCCGACATTAAAGCAACCGCTCATAAAACCTGCCAACAAAGCAATAGCCAGTCCTTTCGGGAAGTTAAAGTCTTTAACTGCCGCCTTCTTCTCCTCTTCCGACAATGAAGACGCTTTCATGGAACCAGCCACGCCAATGATAGCAATACCCAAAAGAGTAACTGCCACACCAACAAGAACAGCAAATGTAAGAGAATCCAATGCGTTCAGCTCTGGGAAGAAAATATTGAGCAGTACAGGACCCATAATTGTACCCAAACCAGCACAAGTTCCAAGTGCTATAGACTGTCCGAGAGCTACACCAAGGTAACGCATAGACAGTCCGAATGTGAGTCCGCCAACACCCCAAAGCACACCAAAGAAAATGGTCATCCAGATGTTGAAGGAATTCTCAGCAGTGAAGAGTTCACAGAACGTGTGGCCTGCAGGTACTGCAAGCAAGGCACCCAAGAAAGGCAACACAAGCCAAGCAAACACACCCTGCACAATCCAGTAACTCTCCCACGACCAATCTTTTATTTTATTGATAGGTACGTAGCAGCTGGACTGGCAGAATGCACCGATAGCTATAATTAAAAGTCCAAGAAGAATCATAAGACTTATCGTTTGCTAGTCACATCAGCAACATACTGGTCGATGTCCTTGATGAAGTCCTGACCTACTGGAACATTATTGCGAACACAGAATTCGTCGTAAACAGCCTGCCATGGCATAGCTTTCTGTTCCTCAACGAGTGCGAGAACTTTGTAACCTTCGCCAGCAAGTTCATACTTAGAGATGATATCACGTGGTTCGAGGAGAGCACGGAGCATACACTTCTGTGCAGAGCGAGAACCGATAACATATGCACCGATACGGTTAATGCTTCCGTCGAAGAAGTCAAGACCATAGTGTACACGGTCGAGAGCACCTGCACGAACAATCTCGAAGAAGAGATCCTGAGTTGGATCGTCCATGATAGTTACGTGGTCTGAGTCCCAACGTACTGGACGGCTTACGTGAAGCATAAGTTCCTTAATGAATGGAAGAACTGCACTTACCTTATCACCTGGCATTTCTGTTGGGTGATAGTGACCAGTATCAATAGTCAGAATTTTATCATACTTAGATGCATATGCTGTGTAGAAGTCATGGCTACCTACTGTGAAGCTTTCGAGACCAATACCGAACACCTTACCTTCGATACAGTCTTTCATCATAGGCTGCTTCTTAGAGAAGATGTCATCAAGTGACTGCTTCAGGAGGTTGCGATACATAGCATGATTAACACTTACATCCTTGCATCCGTCGTGTACCCAGAGGTTCATGATACATGGATCACCCTGTGCTTCACCCATTGCATTAGCGATGTCACGGCAACGCTTAGTATGCTCAATCCAGAAATTACGGATGTCATCATTAGGATTAGAAAGTGTCAGACTACCAGACTTTGGATGAGAGAAGCTAGAGGAGTTGAAGTCAAGATAAGTATTGTTTTCCTTTGCCCAATCAATCCAAGACTGGAAGTACTCAACTGTTACCTCATCTCTGTCAACAACCTTACCCTTGAAATCGCCATAGATTTCGTGAAGGTTCAGACGATGATTACCTGGAATAAGGCTCTTTGCCTTCAAAATATCCTGACGGAGTTCGTCTATATTACGAGCTGCACCTGGGAAATCTCCTGTTGACTGAATACCGCCAGACATAGCACCTGCCTGTACTTCGAAACCATGTACATCGTCTGCCTGCCAGCAGTGGAGAGAAAGGTGGAAATCTTGAAGTTGCTTCAGAGCTACTTCTGTGTCAATACCGATTTCAGCGTAGCGTGCTTTTGCTACTTCATAAGCTGAATTAACTAGTGATTCTTTCATGTTAGTTGTTACGTTTTTTGTTAGTAAAAAATTATTGTTTAGTCACTTTGAGATACTTTTCGTAAGCCTCATCCCAAGCAGCTGTATCCTTTGGTTCGTAAGTCTTCATTTCGATTGAGTTAGCAATAATCTTACGCATCTCAAACATATCACTTACGATTCCGGCTGCTTTTGCCTGAAGCATAATGTTACCAATAGCAGTTCCTTCGATAGGTCCAGTGACAACCTGTAGCCCAGTTGAGTTAGCTGCGAACTGCATGAGGAATGAGTTCCATACGCCGCCACCAATTACATGGAGTTTTTCAATTGGGAATGGAGCAAGGTCTTTCAGATAACCAATGACCTGACGATAACGCATAGCAAGACTCTCAAAGATGCAACGAGCAATCTCCTGGTGGGTCTGCGGAACTGGTTGGTTTGTCTTCTTACAGTAATTTTGTATAGCATCAATCATGCTTGCAGGATTAGCGAAGTCAGGTGCATCAGGGAATATGAAACTACGGAATGCAGGAGCCTCCATAGCACTTGCATTGAGGTCATTTACATTTGCAGGAGCATTCTTGAATTCCTTGCGGCTACGTTCCAGAAGCCACATTCCGCAGATATTCTTCAGGAAACGAGTAGTACCTTCGATACCGCCTTCATTTGTAAAGTTATACTCAAAACTCTTATCAGAAATGATAGCGTCTTTTGTTTCGATGCCAAGCAATGACCAAGTGCCGCAACTGAGGTATGCGAACTTCTCGTTTTGTGCTGGAACGGCTGCAACAGCTGCTCCAGTATCATGACCTGCCACTGCAACTACTGGAATAGCTCCAAGACCAGTCATCTTCTGCACTTCTGGAGTAAGTACACCAACCTTGTCGGATGGGTTCACGTAACGTCCGAACTGACTTTCCTTCAAGCCGATTACATCGAGCAATTCTGTATCTATTTTCTTTGTACGTGGATTGAGCAACTGACTGGTAGAAAGAACAGTGTATTCACAAACAGCTTCACCAGTAAGCATGTACATCAGTGCATCAGGAATAAAGAGTATCTTATCAGCACCAGCCAATGCAGAATCATTGTTTTTCTTCAACGTAGAAAGTTGGAAAAGAGAGTTGAACTGCATGAACTGAATACCAGTCTTCTCATACACCTTTTCTTTGGGAATGAGTTTGAAATACTCTTCCATTGCATTATCTGTGTGTGGATCGCGATAACAATACGGATTACGGAGTACTCCTCCGTCCTTTCCGATAAATACGAAGTCGCAACCCCATGTATCGATACCGATTGAAGCAATTTCAATTTTCTCCTCTGCTACTACTTTCAGACCCTTTATTATTTCATTGTAAAGAGCATAGATATCCCAAAAGAAATGTCCGCCTGTCTGAATAATTGTGTTGGGAAAGCGTGTCAGTTCACGCTGTTCCAATTTTCCGTTAACGATTGACCCTAAGATGGTACGTCCACTGGTAGCACCAAGGTCAACAGCAAAGAAATTAGTATTAGCCATAGTATTGTGATATTTTATTTCTTAATCTTATAGATGTAGAATGTACGAGCAGGAACGGATGTCTCGAATGATGGTGCACTTACAGTGATACTGCTCTCCTGTGGCACAATCTTCTTTGGCTCTTCGATAGTATTTTCTGCAGTCAGTTTATCACTATGGAATGAGATAAGTGTGGCAACATGTTCACCCTTCATACCCTTCAGATTAAGAGTAACTGGCTGAGCCTTATCACCTGCATTGATAACCTTAACGATTACTTCATTTGAGTTCTTGTCATATACTGCACTTGCAAAAAGTCCGTCCTGATCTTCGTTGCCTGCTACAGCCTTTCCGTTCATAGTCAGTTTCAACATGTTTGTACCCTTATTCAGAGAATACAATTGCTGAACATAGTAAGAACAAGAATTGAATGAGTGCAAGTTGTCGTACCAGATTGCATCTGGACGCCACTGCCAACCATCAACATGCGCAAACAGCGGTGCATAAGTAGCCATTTCAACGATATCTGCATTACGCTCCAGACCTGTCATGAAAGCAGCCTCCATAAGAGCTGCATTGAAGTGGTTCCACTTCTTACCTCTTCCGTGACATGCATATTCGCCGGCAAACACCTTAGGAGCATTCTTTCCTCGTGGATAATTGTCATAGCGGTTTGCACCACAACCAGGACCATATTGCTTCTTTGCTTCAGGAGTGCCAAGGAACCAAGACTCATTGCGATAGAAGTGTTCATCTACGAGGTCTGCACCCATCTTGCGCATTTCAGGCCATAGATGTTCAAATGCCTTACCTTCTGAGTCAGGACCAGAAGTACCAATAATCTTAATGTTTGGATATTTCTTACGAACCTGCTCTACGAATGGCTTCAAGTTCTCAATATATATATCGCCCCACTGTTCGTTACCAATAGCAACATACTTCAGATTGAATGGTGCTGGGTGACCCATATCTGCACGCAGTTTAGCCCAACTATTCTTTGCAGGATCACCATTTGCAAATTCAATCAGGTCAAGTACATCATCAATGTACGGCTGTAGCTGGTCAACTGGCACATGAGCATCTGTACGCTTAGAACCATTCTGGAATTCACAAGATAGTCCAACGCTCAATACAGGCAGTGGTTCTGCACCAATTTCCTCACTCAAGCGGAAATACTCATAGAATCCTAATCCGTAGCTCTGATAATAATCAGGGAAGAAACGATAATCGAATGTATAGTGCCAACGGTTCTCGTTCAGAGGACGGTTTTCTACCTGACCTACTGAATTCTTCCACTGGTAACGTGATGCAAGATCACAACCCTCTACGATACATCCGCCCGGGAAACGGAATACGCCTGGCTTCAACTGCTCAAGAGCCTCTGCCAAATCCTTACGCATACCATTTTCATCACCCTTATATACATCGACTGGGAAAAGAGAAATGTGTTCTACGTCAACAGTCTTTGACTTGCGAGTTAACATAAGACGAAGTGTTCCTTTGTCAACTGTAGCATTCGACTTAATAACTACCTCATATTTCTTCCAGTCCTTGCCGGAAACAACGACCTTCTCTTCAGAGAATTGCTGACGTTCACCCATAGTGTTTGGATTACACAGCATAACTCGAATAGTTACATCGCCATCACCATTTGGAACTCTTGCCCATACTGAGAAACGGTATTCTGCATCTTTCTGATAACCGATTCCGAAGAAACCTTCGTTTTCCAGACCCGTAAACTTATCAGAGTGACCTGCGTCGCGAAGACGAACATAGTGTGGGTTCTTGTCGAACGGTCCGTCGTTCTTCAACTCAAATTTTCCAAAGGCTTTCCAACCCATGAAATGCTGAGGAAATTCGAATGAGCGGTTCTTAACGAGTTCACCATACAAACCGCCATCAGCAGCATAGTTAATGTCCTCGAAGAAAATACCATACATTGTACTAGGAATTGCGCCACCCATCTTAGAAGTATTGATGTCGAAGGTGTGCGTCTGTGCCTGCAATCCAGAAGCAACTAAAATTGCAGCAAGCATAGAACTGATTCTTTTCATAAGATTCTATAATTTATTAGTTAGTATTAGATTTTTATTTTGAATTCAGACTGCGAAGAAACGAAAATAAAATCAAATTGCAAAACAAATTGAAATAAAAAAGTCACTTTTCCCATCAGCAATTGTAATTATATCTCCATCCTTTACCACAATGCCCTCCTCTGGTACACTTTTACCATTTAACAACGTTGCACAAGCGGGAAAACGCCATGAATATTTAGGATTTGCCGTTCGCACATTCACACAACAACCGCGACACACCTGACATGCATGTTGCAAACGAGATCGGATTCCCTTAGGACATTCCGTGCGCCACTGACCATTGCGAAGCAACCATCCCTGGTCTGAATGCGTCAACTGACATTGGAATAAATCCCAATGCTCACCTGTAGGTATCACATTATATGCCTCTTCAGACTCTTTGCCAACCATGATAATGGAACGAGAAGGAGAAAGTTGGTCTTCAAGCACAAACTCGTTTGAATCAACTATCAGTTTTGTTTTCATAGCATCAAAGTAAAAGGTTAATCAATGATTCCATAATGTCGAAGTGCCTTGACGATACCATCCTCATCTACTGAATCAGTAACATAATCGGCACAAGCCTTCACCTCGTCGCGTGCATTTCCCATAGCCACTCCAACACCTACATGGCGCAACATTTCCATGTCATTACCTCCGTCACCAAACGCCATAGCATCAGCTGCTGTAAAACCGTAATATTCACAAACTGCATCAATCCCAGTTGCCTTGCTCATATCATCAATAATACAATCGGCAAAAGCAGGATGCCATCGGAATATATTGCAATGGGTCAGCACTTCTCCTTTGATTTCATCATCCTTCTCCTTTGGAAAGAATGCGACGAACTGCTTCACCTCCATCTTTAAAGCATCTTCCATAGGACGAATCTCGGGGATAGCTAAATCCAGCAGCTCATATACCTCCCTAAAAGAGTCATCTACATATGCTGCAAATGAATAGTCATCGTCAGCTACAGCTACAGGCAACTGATGTTTGTTGGCATAGTCAATCATACGTTTCACATCCTCACGCGGAATACATTTATTGGCTATCACGACACCATCGCTCGTTATACAACTGGCGCCATTCACGCTTATTATTCCATCATGCTCCATAGTCCCCAAATTGTCAACATAAGGACGGGGACGCCCCGTAGCTATATACACCTTTATACCCTTACGACGAGCTTCACTCACAGCATCAAGCGTACTTTGTGGTATCCTATGCGTGCGAAATGACACAAGGGTTCCGTCTATATCAAAAAACAATGCTTTAATCATACTTCATTTTCACTCTTACTGAGCACTTCTAAAATGTTTACACAACGAGGTCAAGTCACACTTACCACATTTCGGAGTACGAGCCTGACATACATAACGACCATGCAAAAGGAGCCAGTGATGAGCCTTAGGAATCACTTCTGCAGGAAAATGCTTAGTCAATTCTTTTTCAACTGCGTAAGGCGTTGTACAATCGTCCGAAACCAATCCCAGACGATGGCTGACACGGAAAATATGAGTATCAACTGCCATAGCTGATTTCCCATATATAACTGCTTGAATGACATTGGCTGTTTTTCTCCCTACCCCAGGCAATCGAGTCAGGTCATCTAGATTATCAGGCACTTGACCACCAAACTCACCTACCAACATCTTTGCCATACCTACGAGATGTTTTGCCTTACTGTTTGGATAACTGACGCTCTTCACATATTCATATATCACCTCAGGAGTCGCAAGCGCCATCTCCTCTGCAGTAGAATAGTCACGGAAAAGCATTGGAGTAACCATGTTTACACGTTTATCCGTACATTGTGCTGACAGAATTACAGCAACAAGCAACTGAAACGGACTGTCATATTCCAACTCCGTATCTACATCAGGCATTGCATGACTGAAATACTCAACTATTGCATCATATCGTTCCTGTTTCTTCATGAAAGTTTTTATTCTCTGCAAAGATAACGAAGAGAAACGAGATTATTGCAATTCTACGAGAAAAACTAAAATAACATATTATAAATAAACAAAAAAAGCGATTGTCCACTTGATGAACAATCGCCTCGCTAATATTAAAAAAAGAATTATTCTGCTACTTCTTCTGCTGGAGCTTCAGCTTCTGGAGCTGTTTCCTCTGCAGGAGCTGCTTCTACTGCAGGTGCAGGAGCTGCCTTTGGAGCCTTCTTCAATGGTTCTGAAGAAACTACTTCTACAGGAATCACAACAGAAATTTCTCTGTGGAAGTGTACTGTAGCTTCGTAGTTACCAAGAGCCTTAGCTGACTTCATAGTAATAATCTTTGGATTTGTCTCCAAACCCTGAGCTGCCAAAGCGTCTGCAATTTCCTTTGGTCCTACAGAACCATAGATGTTGCGACCTTCAGACACCTTTGCCTTGATCTGGATAGATACACCCTGATACTTAGCAGCAGTTGCTTCAGCATCAGCCTTGATCTTAGCAATTTTGTTTGCACGCTGCTTCAATTCCTCGTTGAGTTGCTTGAGGGCTTTCTCAGTAGCTATTACTGCATAGCCTTGAGGAAGAAGGTAGTTGCGACCATATCCGTCCTTTACTGTGAGGACTTCGTCCTTATAGCCTAAGCCAAGAACGTCTTTCTTAAGAATGATTTTCATACTGTTCTTTCCTCCTTTTTATTATTTCAACAAGTCTGTTACGTATGGCAGGAGAGCAAGGTGACGAGCACGCTTAACTGCCTGTGCTACACGACGCTGATACTTCAGAGATGTACCAGTGATGCGGCGTGGAAGAATTTTACCCTGTTCGTTGAGGAACTTCTTCAGGAACTCTGGATCTTTGTAGTCGATGTACTTGATTCCGCTCTTCTTGAAACGGCAGTACTTCTTCTTCTTAACGTCAATTACAGGAGCGTTAAGGTAACGAATTTCCGATGTATTTGCAGTTGCCATATTATGCCTCCTTCTTGTTACGACGCTTTTCAGCATATGCTGCAGCGTACTTTTCGTTCTTTACTGTGAGGTAGCGGAGTACGCGCTCATCGCGACGCATCTGCAACTCATACTTTGCAATCACTGTTGGCTCTGCCTTATATTCTATCATAAGATAGAAGCCCGAAGATTTCTTCTGAATTGAGTATGCCAACTTCTTCATACCCCAATTCTCTTCGTTGATTATCTCTGCTCCATTCTGAACAAGATAATCCTTGTACTTGTCTGCCGCTTCCTTTACCTGAGCCTCAGATAAAACGGGAGTTAAGATGAAAACGGTTTCGTATTGATTCATTTGATCAATAAATAAGTTGTTAATATTTTATTAATTATCTCTACTTCATGCAGACTAAACCGCAAAAAGCGGGGCAAAGGTACGAATTTTTTGAATTTCTGAAAACGAAAAGTAAAAAATATTGGATGTTTTCTCATTTTATTGGCTTTTTATTTCTCCATTTATCAAAAAATATGTTCCTTTGCAAGACCATATGCATGGAATTCAACTATAAATACATAATACAATGAAAAATCTCGGACTAATCCTAATCATTATCGGAGCAGTATTGCTTGTGCTCACAACCGTATTACCTTTCATGGCTGACTTGGCAGACCAGAACTGGTACACTATCGGCAGTTTGGTAATTATCATCGTCGGCCTCATCTGCCACATAGTTATCAACAAGCGAGTATATTAAGCAATAAAGAAAAAAAGAAAAAGTGGAGCACCTCAAATCGAAGTGCTCCACTTTCATTTTTGTCTGCATGATTAATCTTCAGTGATAACGAGTTTATAACCCTTACCATGAACGTTCAGGATTTCTACATGTGGGTCATCGCTTAAGTGCTTACGCAGTTTTGTGATGTACACATCCATAGAACGTGCATTGAAGTAGTTGTCATCAATCCAGATAGTCTTCAAAGCATAGTCACGTTGCAACAGTTCATTTGCCTTATTGCTCAACAAAGTCAGCAACTCAGCTTCCTTAGTAGTAAGTTTGGTCTGTTTGTCACCGATTGCCAACACTTGCTTCTGAGTATCGAAAGTGAATTTACCAATCTGATGAACAATCTGGTCACTGTTCTTCTTTCCACGTACACGACGCAAGATAGCTTCAATACGGAACACAACTTCCTCCATTGAGAATGGCTTTGTGATGTAATCGTCAGCGCCAAGTTCAAATCCCTCACGGATATCATCCTTCAGGTTCTTTGCAGTAAGGAACATGAATGGAGTATCTGGATTGATGTCATGAATGCGGCTTGCCAAAGTAAAACCGTCCATCTTTGGCATCATCACGTCAAGGATGCACAAGTCATGCTTCTTTGCCAAGAATGCATTATAGCCCTCTTCGCCATCTACGCAAAGATCTGCTTTATAGCCCTTTGCTTCGAGGTATTCACGAAGTAACATACCCAAGTTTTCGTCGTCCTCGCACAAGAGGATGCTAACGTCTTCATTTTTTTCTTCAATCATAATTGTACCGTTTTTTATTGTTAGTAATTGTTTTTTGTTTCTCTATTTTATTCCCCTTTACTAAGCGGAAGTTTTATTATAAATGTAGTACCTATACCCATCTCGCTCTCTGCAGTAATCTGACCTTTATGGTCTTCAACTATCTTTTTGACATAAGCCAATCCCAGTCCGAATCCCTTCACATCATGCAGATTTCCTGTATGCACACGATAGAATCGTTCGAAGATGCGTTTCAGGTCCTGTTTTGCAATACCAACACCATTGTCTTGAATAGAAAGACATACCTTATTGGCTTCATTCCAGGTCTTGACCTTCAATTCCAACTCCACATCACTCCGGCGATACTTGATAGCATTATCCATCAGGTTGAACACCACATTAGTAAAGTGCATATCATCAACATATATCAACGGATTCTCTGCCTCCAATTGAGAGATAATCTTTCCTCCATTTTTCTCGACCTTCAAAGTGAACGTATGAACCACACCCGACACCAGCTCATTCACATCTATATCCTGCATACGCAAGTTCGCGCTTTGGTTCTCATACATGGACAACTGCAACACTTTATCAACCTGCATCCTGAGTCGTTTGGTTTCGTCCTTTATTGTATTTGTCACACGATCCATGAGTTGAGGTGTTTTCTTTACACTCTCGTCTCCCAACATCTGAGCTGCTAACGATATAGAACTGATTGGAGTCTTAAACTCATGTGTCATGTTGTTTATAAAGTCATTCTTCAACTCTGTCAGTTTCTTCTGTCGGAAGATAAGTACCAAAGTAACAATAAACGTTCCTAAAAGCACCAGAGTGAAGATGATAGACGGAATAACAAACCAGAATGAGCGGAATGCCACGTTACTCAGAGCCGGAAAGTGAACAATCAGTGTGCCCGCCCTATTTATAGGGTCATTGGGAAAAAGTTCTACATTGAATGCCTGATCATTTCCTTCTTCCTCATAGTCAGAACAACGATAAACAATACTCTTATCACCTGTCTCGACTACATAGTGGTACTTCAACTGTATTCCATTATTGCTTAGTTCTGTCTTCAAGTACTGATCTAACTGCTTAAAGTCTATTCTCTCACCCAGTGGACGATCATGTGCTGTATATAGGATGCTATAGATAACCTCATCCACCAGTGTTTTCTCATAACTATAGCGTCTTGCCATAATCTCCTGTAACGAACGGATACGGTCTGTACTGACAGCACGATTTCTTTTTGTAAAGAATTTTTCCGACACCGAAGTCTTAGCAGTTGTTTCCAAAGAAGTAAACACGCTTCCATCCTTTGCAACAACCTGGTGTGTACGTTGGATAACAGACGAGTCGTTCGTTACGGTGATTGAGTCAATAGCAGTTGCAATACCACTCATCGCCTCAGGTCCCTGTTCCAAATACTTGCTTGCTTCATCCACTTCCAGTTTATGCACCACTTGATTTAAGCTTCGTTCCACACCCTCACGGAAATGCATTTTACGCATATCCAGAATCTCTTTGATGTAGTGAACTTGCAAAAACAGCAGACACACAAACGATATACTCATCGCCACTGACAGAAATATAATTGCTGATTTTCTCATTGTTCCGTTGAAAGTTTTTTTCGATTTCCATGCAAAGGAACATTAATTATTTAAAATCATTACTCACTTATGTTAAACAAAATGCCACCATGTGCAGTTTTTATACATTTATTAACTAAAGTGGTGATTTAACTTCGCTTTTTATTAAATAAATGAGAGGTTCATAGGACATGAACCTCTCTCAAAGAAAAATTAGAATGGGATAGCGAGAACTCGCCTTGTGGCTCCCATTCCAATACTTTCATAGACTTATTCTTCGTCTTTATTCGAAGCCTCAAACTCAGCCATGAGTTTCTGCTGGATATCAGTAGGCACAAGTTCGTAGCTGGCAAACTTCATGATGAAGCTGGCACGTCCACCTGTGATACTTGACAGAGCAGTAGAATAATTGCTCAAGCTCTTCAACGGAACCTTAGCAATCAGTTTCTCATAACCTCCTTCTGATTCCGAACCGACAATCATACCGCGACGCCCTTGCAGGTCACTCATCACATCACCCATCTTATCGCTTGGTACAAATACCTCTACGTCGTAGATTGGTTCCAGAAGTTTTGGACCGGCAGCCTTGAATGCATCAGAGAAAGCATGGCGACCAGCAAGCATGAATGAGAGTTCATTTGAATCAACTGGGTGCATCTTTCCATCGTATACTATTACGCGTACATCGCGTGCATACGAACCAGTCAGAGGTCCCTGTTCCATACGACTCATCACACCCTTAAGGATTGCAGGCATGAAACGGGCATCGATAGCACCACCGACAACGGAGTTGATAAACACAACCTTTCCACCCCACTCCAAGTCAATCTCTTCCTTACCCTTCATGGTAATCTTGAATTCTTGATTTCCGAACTTATAAGAAGTAGGATCAGGCATACCGTCGTAGTATGGTTCTACAATCAGGTGAACTTCACCAAACTGTCCTGCACCACCCGACTGCTTCTTATGACGATAATCCGCACGTGCAGCCTTAGTGATAGTTTCGCGATATGGAATCTTTGGTTCTTCAAATACAATCTTAATCTTTTCGTTGTTCTCCAAACGCCACTTCAACGTACGCAGATGGAACTCACCCTGACCCTTTACAAGAGTCTGCTTCAGTTCCTTACTCTGTTCCAGAATCCATGTAGGATCTTCCTGACTCATACGCTGAATAGCTGCTACCATCTTTTCTGTATCAGCCTCATTCTCTGCTTTGACAGCACGAATATATTTAGGATTTGGATACTTAACGAAATTGAATCTGTGGTCACAGTCTTTTCCTACGAGGGTATTACCTGTGCGCACATCCTTCAGTTTTACAGTACAACCGATATCACCTGCTACCAGTTCGTCAACCTTAATACGGTTTGCTCCGGCACAAGCAAATATCTGAGCCATACGTTCCTTACTGCCGCGGTCGCTATTTGTGAGGTCGTCACCTTCACGAACCTTACCCGACATTACCTTGAAATATTGCACACCACCAATATGTGGTTCGTTTGCAGTCTTGAAGAAATACAAAGCAGTAGGACCGTCAGTAACTGGCTTCACTTCTTCACCGCGAGTATTGTGTACACAAGGCATTTCATCAACGAAAGGAACTACGTTTCCGAGGAATTCCATCAGACGGCGCACACCCATATCCTTTACTGCACACACGCAGAATACAGGGAAAATAGAACGTGCTGCAAGGCCCTTGCGAATACCCTCACGCATTTCGTCTTCAGTCAGTTCGTCCGATTCAAAGAACTTCTCCATCAGGGTTTCATCGTTTTCAGCAGCAGCCTCAACGAGAGCTTTATGCATTGCCATCGCCTTCTCCATCTGATCCTCTGGGATTGGTTCGATGATTGGAGCACCACCTTCTGGCTTCCATGAATACTTCTTCATAAGAAGCACGTCAATCAGAGAATTGAAGTTAGGTCCTTCATTCAATGGGTACTGAACAGGTACGACTTTACTTCCATAAATATCTGTCAACTGTTCTACCACCTGGTTGAAATCACACTTATCTGAGTCGAGTTGGTTAACGAGGAAAATCACTGGCTTACCCAACTTCTCTGTATAACGGAAGTGATTCTGTGTTCCGACTTCTGGTCCGTACTGTCCGTTTATGAGCAACAGTGCTGTGTCGGTTACATTAAGAGCTGTCATTGCCGCGCCAACGAAATCGTCTGAACCAGGACAGTCGATGATATTGAGCTTCTTTCCATTCCACTCAACATGGAAAACAGTTGAGAACACACTATATCCATACTCCTGTTCAACAGGGAAGTAATCGCTCACTGTGTTCTTTGCTGTGATTCGTCCGCGGCGGCTAATTATGCCAGCCTCATACAGGAGTGCTTCGGTAAGGGTCGTCTTACCAGCACCATCATTGCCAAGCAAGGCAATGTTTTTGATTTCATTCGTCTGATAAACCTTCATGATTATAATTGTTTTTAAGTATTAGATTCTTGCAGTGAGGGAGGAAAACCCACATTTAGCAATTTGGCGCTAAAATTACGCAAAAACCACCGCGATAGGCCCACTATTTTTATGTTATACAACACATTTTGTTTTCTTAATATATTTTGGCTACCTTTGCAACCATCAATACTAAATTTTCAACTCTAAACTCTAAACTCTAAACTTTAAACTTTAAACTTTAAACTTTACCCCCGTGTCTTGCATCTACATCCATATTCCATTCTGCAAAAGCCGTTGCATATATTGCAACTTCTTTTCAACCACCTCGCTCTCCATGCGAGATGCTTATGTTGATGCAGTCTGCAAAGAGCTGGAACTTCGCAGGGAATACCTGAAAGGCGAACCTATAGAAACCATCTACTTTGGCGGAGGCACACCGTCACTTCTCACTCCAAAACAGATATCACGAATTCTTTCCTCTATAAATAGTATATATAATGTACGTGCGAAGGAAATCACTATAGAATGCAATCCCGACGACCTATGTCCCGTATCCGAAGAATCAGTCCACACCTCGTGTTCCGAACTTCTTTCTCTGGGCATAAACCGCATCAGCATAGGCATTCAGACCTTCCACAACGACCTATTATCTATCCTGCAACGTCGTCATAATTCGGAGCAAGCCATAAAAGCTGTGCGCGATGCACAAGCCGCCGGATTCGACAATATCAGCATCGACCTCATGTTCGGACTACCCGGACAATCACTCGACAATCTGAAATTCGATGTTGACCGTGCACTCTCGCTCGGCATACAACACCTCTCCATCTATTCCCTGCAATACGAGGAAGGCACCCGACTCACCCAGATGCTTAAAAAGAAGGTTATAACTGAAAGTGATGAAAACCTTTCAAGAAAAATGTATGAATACATACTCGATGCAACCAGTCAGGCAGGATTCAAACATTACGAAATCTCAAACTTCGCCCTACCCGGTTACGAAAGCAAACACAACTCCAGCTACTGGAAATCCATACCATACCTCGGCATCGGTGCGGGAGCACACTCGTTCAACATACACTCACGACAATTCAACTGCGAATCCTTGCCATCGTACATAGATGGAGTACAAAAGAGTCAAATACCTTTCGAGATAGAACAGCTCACCGAAACAGACAAATACAATGAACATGTATTCACAGCCCTGCGCACCAGCAACGGACTAAGCCTGCAAGACATAGAACAGACATTCGGCAAAGCAAGAAAAGACTACTGCTTGCGTATGGCACAAAAACACATCTCACTAGGTACACTCATTCTTAAAGACAATATTCTTACACTCTCCCGACAGGGTTTATTCATTTCGAACGATATCATGTCCGACTTAATGTACATTGATTAACGAAATTTTCAAAAATGTGTACGAAAACAGACACTAAAACACTTTGCGTTTGTCCTAAATTTCCTAAAACAACGTTTTTTTTTATAAAAAGCGAAAAAAAAACTACTTTTCTCGACCGCCTAACTGAAATTGTCGTACCTTTGCATCGGTTTTAGAAAGCAAATTTATTGTTTAACATTTTAAAGTAGAAAATTATGAAGAAGTTGGTATTCGCATTCGCTGCTATCGTAGCTGTTTCTTTCGCATCTTGTGGTGGTAACACTGCTGCAACTGAGGTTGCTGCTGATTCTACAGATGTAGATACAGTTGCTGTTGACACTGTAGCTGTTGACACTGTAGCTGCTGACACTACTGTAGTTGCTGAATAATTCAGAGCGAACAGAAAACAACTTTCCGAGGGATACCTCGAAGAGAGATTGGACCTGCCAGACTTAGTCTTGCAGGTTTTTTTTTCAAAAAAACGAAAAAAAGAACACATTATAAACTTAAAACAATAAAGCAGTGGAATCAATAATGTTCTTGGGATTTGGCTTGGATGCCTGGATTACTATCGCAACAGTACTGGGACTATTCACAGTGTTGCTGGCTACAAAATGCCGTAGCGACATAGCATTTCTCGGAGCCATCGGCGTGCTCTTTGTCACAGGTGTACTCGATGCTAAAGAAGCCTTCGCAGGTTTTAGCAGCACATCCGTTATCACCGTCGGAGTATTGTTCGTCGTCATTGCGGGACTCACACATACAGGAGTGCTCCAATGGATCGTAAAGAACCTCCTTGGCTCCCCCGACAGTTATGCAAAAGCAGTAACCCGACTGATGGTGCCAGTAGCCGTTCTCAGTTCATTTCTTAGCAACACCACAGTCGTTGCACTCTTCGTAAACGTTGTTAAGATGTGGGCAAAGAAACTCGGCATATCCCCTTCAAAACTGCTTATTCCACTGAGTTATGCCTCAGGCATGGGTGGTGTCTGTACACTCATTGGCACACCGCCAAACCTTATCATCAGCGGACTCTACGAAGAGAATACTGGTGTAGCGATGAACATCCTGACAACGACTATCCCCGGCCTCTTCTGTCTTGCCATCGGCATCTTGTCAATCATCGCCATGCGCCGTCTCTTGCCCGACCGCAAAGCACCAGAAAGCGCATTCGAATCTACAGGCGAATACACAGTAGAATTGCAGGTACCTTCCGACAACCCATATATCGGAATGACACTGAGCGAGGCTGGTTTATACCATGTCAACGGCGGTAGCCTTATTAAGATGTACCACTTCGACGGTGTACTCTCCCCTATCTCAGAAGACGAACCTATCATGGGTGGCGACCATCTGGTATATGCAGGACAGATAGATGAAATAATCGAAATGGCACTGGACCACAATCTTGTAAGTTCAGACCATCAGATATACTCGATGAAAGAAGTAGAAGACATAGACAGTAAACTGCTTACAGCATACGTCAACTTCGGCAGCGAACTGATAGGTCAGAAAATAGGTGGCACATCATTCGAGAAAGACCACAATGTAATACTGGCTGCCGTTTCCCGACTCGGAGAACGTATCAAAGAAGCTCCACGAGAAGTGGTTCTGCAAGCAGGCGACACACTGTTGTTGATCTGCCCGAAACACTTCAAGCCCGGAAAATCTACCCTGTCGCATCTTCTCACCTTCTTCGACTCTGACGACATTCCGAACTTCGGATACGGCACAATCATATCCACACTCATAATGTTAGCTATGATTGTTCTTTCAGCCCTCGGCATCATACCATTGCTGCAGTGTGCCTTCCTTGCCGCAGGTGCTATGCTCCTATGCCGTTGCTGCAACATGGATCAAGCCATGCGTGCCATCAACTGGGACATACTTATGGTCTTTGCCGGCAGTGCAGTCCTCGGAACCGCCATTCAGAAGACAGGACTTGCAGAATATCTGGCAAACGGCATACTCGACGTCTGTGGCACCAATCCGATTGTAGTGATGACAGCCGTCTGCTTCGTTGGCACCTTCATCACAGAATTCATCTCGAACACAGCAGCAGGAGCCATGTTCTTCCCTATCATGTACGAAAGTGCTGAGAAGTTAGGCTACGACCCATTCCCATTCCTCGTAGCCCTGATGATAAGTGTCAGCAGCAGTTTCGCCACACCAATCGGATCACCTACCCACATGCTGGTCTATGGTCCTGGTGGCTACCGCTTCAGCGACTTCATGCGCATCGGTCTGCTGATGAACATCATCATCCTCGCAGCCAACATCTTCATCGTAAACCTCATCTACCCGTTGACTCCACTGCATTAATGGTTAATGGTTAAGGGTTAAGGGTTAAAGGTTAGCGACTCTTGACTCTTGACTCTTGACTCTTGACAATTATGCATTATGAATTATGAATTAAAAAAAGCCGCATCCCATCACTGGGATGACGGCTCAAACGCTCATATAAAAACCTTATTTTATTAACTTCAATGTCTGCAATACTATATTAGTTATATCTTGAGCATACTTCTCTGACTCCCCCGAAGCCGCTCCTAATTTAGAGTACAAATAATTCCTAATTTGCAGTTTCAAGGGTTTTTCAAGTAATTCTTCATTCATTTCCTTGTCAGACTTCATAACATTCTCAGGTGTTTCTTATATACTTTTCCGTTGCAAAATTATGGAGGATTTCTTATATTCTGAAATTTTCATTTATACTTTTTCCGTCCATTTTAGTCCATTTCGTTTTATATCTGACATGAAGGAATTTATACTACTTTGTTTTGGATAGAATGAAAAAAATAAACTACATTTGCAGACATGGAAACAGAATACAGAAATACGCCATCTTTCAGCAAGGAACAGATCCGACAGATTTGCCTTAATGTAGAACAGGCTCTGGGGCAACCCGTGAGAACCCCAGGAGATTTTGACCGGCTCAGTTATATGATTTATGCACGAACGGGAGAACAACTGAGCCGGAACACCCTGCGACGCGTATGGGGCACATTGGACGACGGCACCAACCCGCGCACCTCTACCCTACTTGCCCTGATTCATTTTCTGGGTTATCGCAATATAGAGAGTTTCCTCGATGCATCAGACAAGATTAAAGGCAGCATGCAGAGTGGTTTCGTAATGAATCGCAAGATAGCCGTAACTACCGATATGCAGATAGGTAATCAGCTGCGCCTTACTTGGTTGCCCGACCGAGTGTGCGACATAGAGTATGAAGGCAGTCTCTGTTTCCGTGTTATCGCCTCAGAGAAAACCCGACTCCAACCAGGCGACACATTCCTATGCAGTCTTATTATCGATGGTGAACCACTCTATCTGGACCAGTTGCAACATCACGACAACGACGGCAACAGCAGTATTCCCATGTCGTATATTTGCGGATTGGACCAAGGCATAAAATTCGAGAGAATAAACTGATAATATATGAGACACCTGCTTCTGCTTTGTTTAATGCTCACTGTGTGGTCCGTCTGCTATGCTGTAGATCCACCTATAGAGGAATTGCGCAAGAGGACATTCCAACTGCCTCTTAAGTGCGATGGGCAGACAGTTATGGTCACCTTCGTCAAACTAAGGGGAAGAGACAATTTTGTCAATGTAGGAATAGGTATATATGGCGAACCGGCTATAGATACTGCTACGAAGGGACGACTGGTCATTCCTGATTCAGTTGTTGCACCTGATGGAAAGAAGTGTTATGTACGAGCAGTGAGACGACAGGCATTTGCCCATTGTACAGGACTAACTGAAGTAGTACTTCCACAGACCCTGTGCGACATAGGCGACCAATCATTTCTCGGATGCACATCACTCCGACAGATTACTATTCCGTCATCAATCAAGGTGATTTATCCCGCTGCTTTCCGCCAATGTCCGTCGTTGCGACTCATACGAGTAGAAAAAGAAGACCTCTTCACAATATTTAGTGACATTTTCGACCTTGAGACAGTAGAGGAAGCCATACTCATGATACCGGCAAGCAAAGAAAACATGTATCGCAACAGTCTTGTTTTCGGTTTGTTCCGATACCGCATGGAAGACTTCGACCACTTAAAGTAAAACAGAATGAAAAACAAAGAAATAGACAATAGCATCACAAGCGGTTTTCTCTCCGACCCTATCTTCGACAGCATAGACCGGAAGTTTACCTGCATCGAACCACTACCCAGCAACGGACAGACAAAACTCTTCAAGGCAAAGCGGTTCGGACGCTGGTACACCCTGAAAAGCATAGCAGGCGAACAGGGCGTTGCCATTGCCAGCTACGGTCAGCTGCTGAAGAAAGAATTTGAAACCCTCATGGCAATACAACACACAGGCGTAGTGCAAGCATTGGGAATGGATACTGTGGAAGGCATCGGCCCATGTATAATCATGGAGTATATCGACGGAGCAACCCTTGACGAATGGCTCAGCAAAGAACCTGCTTTGAAGGACAGACGCCGTATTTGCAAAGAGATAGCCGATGCCATTGAATACATTCACTCACAAGGAATCGTACACCGCGACATAAAACCCAAGAATATAATGGTAACCCGCATCGGTGAACACGTAAAAATCATCGACTTCGGATTTGCAGACACAGATCAGCATGCACAACTGAAACAACCTGCAGGCACATATAACTACATGTCGCCAGAACAGATGCAGACGAACATCCCCGACGTAAGGAACGACATCTATTCCTTCGGTATGCTGATGAAAGAGATGAACTTGGGCAGAGCCTACAAAACCATCATCCGCAAATGCCTGTTGCCACTCGACCAACGTTGGAAGAGCATGAACGAAGTGACAGATGCAATAGAGAAGACAGAACGCCGTCGCCCTTGGCAGGCAGTTGCTGTTGCGAGCATAATCCTGTTGGCAGGAGCTCTCACCCTGCAGACATGGCGACTGCAGCACACCGGCAACTCTGCGTCACTGGTAGCTCTCGACTCAATGCGCACAGAACTCGACCAGCAACGACAGAACAGTCATAACGCGATGGCAGCACTCTCCCAACAGATGAAAGATTCAAAGACATCGTTGGGCGACAGCATACAACACCTTGTCAGTGCAAACGAACAACTGCAAGAACAATTGAAGAAAGAGGAAAAACTGCAGCAGGCAGCTCTTGTAGCCCTCCACAAAGAAATGCGACGTTCCGGAGTAGAACAGCACGCAGACACACTAACCAGATTCGAATACCGCTGGAAAGACCTGAGTCTGCGTATTGCAGCCGTAGGACAATATGCCCACAAATATGTTGACGGCCTGGAAAACCAATGTGACCGCATAAGCAGAGACCGCATACGCGAATCAATGCTCAACGAATGGCAGTCATGGAGCAACGAAATCAGTCAACGCATAATACTCCTCCTACCAAAAGATGTCCGCAACGACACCATTCTCCGACCGAACCTGCCCCCAGACATCAAACTATAATCCATTTTTTTACAGTTTACGGTTTACAGTTTACAGTTTAATTTTTAATTCTTCATTCTTAATTTTTCATTCTTAACTAAAAAAGGCCGCCACCCCAATAGGGATGACAGCCCAACGATCATAAATACATTCTCACCTCCTTTTTTACCCTGAAGTAATTTCTTTAATTTTAGCAAATCCTCTGATTTTACATCCAAATCCTGAACATTTGTCTCATTTTTGTCAACAAGATTTACTGTTGCTACAGACAACAAACCTGAAAAATCAATATCGTGGACATCTACCTTTTGTAAATATGGCGATTCTTTTGTCAATCTCAATTTAACCTTAAGTTTAATATATTGTGTTGCAATAGCGCCATCTTGTTCTGCAAACGAAAGTTGACAAGGTTCATTAACAACCTCAATAAGTTTTGCCAATTCACCAGACGTAAAATCTGTTGACGTAGGCGAAATTTCTTTAGGCTCATAAGATGATGAACATGATGTAAATAATGCGAATGAACATGTCATCAATGCAAAAAATATTTTTTATATATTTGATGTTTCTGCCTACTCTTCTGAGGATTTTCGGCACACTCCTTTTATTATTTGTATTAAATATTAATTTCGAACAACCCACAAGTGCGGTATAAATGATCTTCAAATTATTACATTTTATAGCTATAATTAACGGCTAAGATATTCTCCCACTATTCCTACAGGATCACTAGCGTTGACATACCCCCAATCACCCTCCGGGTCATCTCCTGAATCAAACAACTTTTTACCTGCTTTGTTAAAACATTGCACCTGACGAACCATAACTACACTATATATTTCATCGTACATAGCTTTAGTTTTCGTGGTAACAACTATGTCTCTACTACCTATCTGATTGGTAAAATACTGTTGCCATTTTCGCGAATGGAATACGGCCTTAACCCATACAATATGCCTTCCCTTTTTATCAGTAATGATATTAGGATTATAATATACCGTAACTACTTCATCGTCATCATGCACTTTTACCCATTTCTCAGATTCGTTTTTCTGAACAACTTGAGCATTAGCAAACAACGACAAAAAAAACAAACACAATAAAACTACATATTTATTCATTACAAATCTTAGAGGATTATCGTTTTTTAAAAAACAGGAGTCAAGATATGTAAACAAAATACATGTACCTTGACTCCTAACACTAAATATAATTATTGCATTTCCATAGCAGCCTTACTCATCTTAGTAGTAATTTTCATGTAACGAGCCCACTGCGATGAAGACATTTCACCTTGAGCATTCTTCATTTTATCACTAAATTCCTGTGCTTTTTCCATGAGAGAAGGATATTCTGACAATGCTGACATATCCCCTTTAGCAGCCTTCTTCATATAAGAAATATATTTGTCAACATAATTTTCATAAGAATCTAAGAGGGCATTCCAATCTTCTGAACCAGATGACGAACTCGTATCAACATCACTATCGCTATCATTGTCATCAGAATAGGAATCGTCGTCAACCTCAATGTCAGAAAGATCGCCTTCGGTTGTTTCTACCAAGTCTACTTCAGAACTATTGTCAGAACCATCGCCATCGAGCCACTTGCTAGAGACTTTAAACTTGACTGCTCCCTTTGTCATGTTCTTGAAAAACCTGAATGTGATAGTTGCAGTTTCGTCTATACCAAGAGAGAAAACAGCTTCCAACTGTTTCTCGCTGAAGACAACATCTGTATGCTCAGATGTTATAGAGTTGCCATCCTCATCCAGTAATTCTACAGTAAACGTCGGTTTTGAAGACCATGAGGCATCAGTGGGGCCACCTTTAGCGATTCTCTTGAACTCAACACTGAGTTCATAAACGAGTTCATATTCAGTCATTTTGTAATCTCTTTCGACAACCTCGAAAAATTTCCCCAGCGGGCCATTAACCTTCTTGGAAGTAGGAGTGAGTTTACCCCCAGCACTACAGGCCGTAAGCGAAATGGCTAATACTGCCATTACAAATAATTTGATTGTTTTCATATAAATAATATTAAATTTGCCTACTCTTCTAAGGATTTTCGGCACCCTCCTTACGTTTAAGTCTAATAGTATTAAAAAATAATGCTTAAATGAAACAAGCACCTAGTATCAATTATGCCAGACTCTGTTTTATGAAACAGTATTCAATCAATCTTATAATTATCCCCATAAACAAAGCTACTTTGTCTTATGAGAACTCATATACTGATTATATTCATTCCCATTACATATAATAGGGGTATGTTTTAAAACATCTTCAGGTGTGATTTTAAAACTAGCTTCACTAATAACTGACTTCCAATTGGAATCAGTAACCTTTAAATCTTTTTCGCAGTCAAATGTTAAACAGTAATATTTCTCGCTATGAGCGTCAAGCATTGCATCATCATAATCGTATCGGCCACTTATTTTACCTTCATATTTGCCAGACCAACAATTTGCAACACTCATATATATAGTAAAACCTAGACAAGGATAATCAGTGTTATTTTCCAACGTAAAATTCACCTTGTTAGAGGATCTATCTATTAAAGCAAACTTCTCCCCAAATGCATTTGTCATAGTAAATAATATATTTATGTTCTTGTTTAAATATTCTGCAATTTCATTTGCCTTGGCGCGATAAATTTCTTTTGTAATATACCAGCGTTTCTGGTATTCCATATCGAAGTATTTTTTCCCTTTTTTTATACTTCCGCATTGCTCCATAGAATACTTTCTAGACACGTCTACAAATAGTCCTTTACTATCTTTTATTACATATCCGTTTTTGAGGCTGTCACACTTTTCAAAAATCAGCGTAATACTTCTCTTGATATTGTTATCTTCACTATTGTCAGGACTATAATTCTGTATAATTAATACATCAAAGATACTATCATTTTCTTTTATAATCTCTTTGATGGCAAAACTATCGCATCTTATAGGTAGAAATTCTAAATCAATTGAAGGATATATATATTTTATAGAATCTTCTTTGTCTTCCATTGCATATTTATAAAAATGCATTACAAGATTCTTGATTTTTTCTTCTGGTTTTTCCCTAAAAAAATTACAAGATGCAAATAGGACAATTATCCCCAATATGATAAATTTCAATTTAAACTTAGTTGTCATAAATAATAGTTTTTGTTGTTTAATGCAATTGAATAAGTACTGTTTCTAGATTTTTTTTCCTTGTAGCATCCATAATCATAAATATGTCTATAAGATACCAAATAAATGCTCCTGCGCAAGTCAACAATTTTCCGACACCTAAACCTATATCGCCAATATAGAATCTGTCAACACCATAAACACCTACAACAATTGAAAGTATTAATGCAATTGTAGGGTCTTTTAGTTGTGCAAACATTACTTGAGCCATAGTGGCGTCATCTACCTCTATAAGTCTCTTGCGCACCATATCAATAGACTCAGGTGGCAACTTAGTCGCATTTAATAATATCAATTGTTCAACCTTGTTAGCTTCCATTTTAAATATTTCTAAGAATGAACCATAATGAAAACATCACAGTGTATGTATATATCATAAATTTACTTTCAACAATATTTCCAATTTTATTTCGGAGAGTAACATCTCTTATATATTTATATCCAACAGCTATAACCGCATATGGAAGAGCAAATACGATGAAAGGATTATAGTTTATTGCTTTTATGATATCACCATGTAGAAAAGCGTGAATTGCTCTTTGACAACCACATCCTGGACAATCAATACCCAAAATTAATTTAGTTGGGCATTTAGGAATCCATACATAATCTGTTGGATCTACTATATAGAGAGTTACAGTAGCCAGAATTGCCAAACCACATATTAATACTTTCCATGATGTTTTCATCATAGCAAACTATTTACATGTTAGAAAGAAAAGGCAAGAATGCAAAGAACGATGCCCCGGACACCAAACATACAATAGTCCATATTGCATCAATGATAAAAAATGACACAATGCCATATACACACCATTGTTTAGCTTCGTTAGATGCTTGATTCGCAGCTTCATACTGCTTCATCATGTAAAATTCTCCCACCTTGTTTGCTTTAAGGATTGCGATAATGCCGAATGGCAGACAGCAACAAATTGTTGTAAAAATTGCCAAACCGAGATGAGAATCTGGTTTTGGTACAAAAGAAGTATTTTCTTCCATAGTTTCTAAAAAAACCTATAGCAACCCAGATTCAGCGGTTAGTAAAGAATGTAAATGGAAAAGACGTGGGTGCTCTACTTTTCTCGCTTATCCCATCAGAAATCTCGTTTATTAATACAAAGGACAAAACAGATACTGATGGAGAAAAGCGCGTTTAGTAAACGTCTTTTTTTATATAACATGTCTGACCCACACAGCCTCCAAAGGCTTCTCGAATCGCGGCAAAGATAAATCTCATTTTATATATAAGAACAATTCACCTTAGCCCATGTTAGCCCAAATGAGAGAGAAACGACTTTTTGTTCAAAAAAAGGGAAATAAGGGTTAAAGATTAAAATGAGAGCTGACAAATATGTCAGCTCTTTCCGTTAATAGCTAATAGCCAACAGCCAACAGCTGCAAAATCCTAATGTATCTGCGTTTTCGGTTTTCTGCTTCTGCAAGACTACCAGTTATATCCCGTGTGATGGAATCAATATCCCCCATGTCGGCATATCGGTTCAGTCGGTGCTCCTTCCAGAACCACATAGCACTCAGGATAGCAGCTGGGTAACGGCTCACATCTTCGGGCAACAGATTCATGCCGTACTCCACCATCGCAAACTCCAGAAACTGGAAATAATTATGATAGCCCGTCAGCATCAGACACCCGCGTCCACGATAGCGGAACCCATCACCAGACAAATAATTTCCGTTGCCCAACCGGTCAGCATAAACCGTATTGGCGAGTCTCTCCGGATTATGCGCACACGCCACAGCACGTTCCCTGTTGAACCTCTTAGGCCACACCTGCATGATACGCTCTGCCGAGTAATTCAGATTCTCCTCCAAACTCTGCAGATACCCCGTCTCCGAAACCACCTGAGCCAGGAAAGCAGCTGCCCTCAGTTCGTTATCGAGTCCGAAATCAATTGCGTAGTAATTAAACTGCGAACAAAACTCCGCCAGTTTCTCCTCCGAAGTTGAAGAAGGCTTGCACACCTTCTTCAACATATCTAATGTCAATTTATAGTTCATAATTTTAGTTTTCAATTTGTAAATGTCAGGAGTAATAAGTGAATAAGTGAATAACTCTCTTAGGGTAATTCATTCATTAATTTATGATATACACCATACGACGCCTTCTTAATCACTCCATCATTGATTAAACGATTCATAGCTTTCCAAGCAGACGACTGAGACATGCCGAAACATTCCATAAATTGTTGCGTCTTGAACTCTTCGGGCAACTTACGGAAACACATATCATATCGTGTAGTACGTTTCCTTACGACAAACTCCTTATTTTGGTCAGCAAAATAGTTGAAAGCCATCTCGCCGAAGAAAAACTTCTGGCAGCGGTACTGTATTTCCATAGCCAGTTTACAGAGTTTTCTATCGCGTTCATCCATTGTCAGCGTACTTGACTCCTGCCACTCATCCCAGTGTCGCATCAGGATAAAGGGCAACGAAATACCTATGCCGTAGTACGGAATACGTTTTAGCAGTGTTCTGTCAGCCTTATCGCCATTAAACTCAGCTACCTCCATGCGTTGCGATTGCCACTCATAGGTTTCATCGTTCAGTGCCTCTATTGGCAGTTCACCCTCCACCTTGTCGAGTCGGTAAGCCCAAGTCTTCAGAGTCTCGTTAGCTTCCGCATCCACCTGCTGATGGCGTTTAGCCAGTCCCTTATCGGGCAGTGGAATTACAGCCAGTCGGGTTGACATACCAGTACCGAAATTCCGTTGGTTCACCTTGCGATGTAGGGCATAAGGCGTACCTGTATAGATGAAATTCCAGTACACATTGAACATACCCGTCACGCTCTCCTGATTGGCATACATCTGTCCGTCCTCTTCATTATGAAAAGCCTTCAGTTCCAGAATTTCGCGGTCCTTCCAGTCGCCACCCTTATTCTGCTTCGTCACGTTATCCAGTTCCGCATCAAACGAGAACATATGCAGATTCAAATCCACGCCTTGAATAGTCTCGATAGCAGCATTCATGTGTCTTATAAACTCACCGGTAGCAGTTCGGGCTGGGTGCACACGGATACCTACCACAGGTCGTTTCAGAGCCTCGCCCTTCTGTGCCTTTGTCGAGGTAGTGCGTTCTGTGCGTCCTTCCTTATAGCGGTTTACGGCATCAATCAGACAGCTGTCAGCCTGAATCATCGGGTCTGCAATTTTCTTGTAGAACTTCTCCACGATATTCTTACCAGCTCCAGGGTCACCGATGATGAAGATGCAGTAATTCAGTCTGCGTATGATTTCCGGTTCGTACCAGAAATGATACCAAGCCCTTGTCATAAGAGTTCCGAACAGAGCAGCACTGGCAAACAGAACTGCTGGCATCTTATGCGGATGCACATTCAGGAACAGTTCCTTCATGCAAGGATAATGTCCAGCCATCTCCTCCAGTTCCTTAGCCCATTCGTCCAGTGGCAGTTGCGAATAAACGTCCTCGTCAGCTGATGTCTGAGGGCTGATGTCAGAAGACTGAATCTTGGAACCTGAATCCTCCGCACCTACAACCTCCAGCGCAGCCTTCATCTCTTTCGAGATTTTCGGCAACCACGCCTTGCCCTTCTTGGCATTCTCGCTCTCCTGTGCTGCCACATATTCAGCTGCATCATTCACGGTGCGTTCCACATCCTCGTTGCGTTCCTGAATGATTTCCTGCACCCAGGGCTGAGCCAGCAACAGCGACAGAGTCTTTGCCTTATCTCGGTCTGTCATGATATACAAGTCACGAGCCAACCTCACACTTGCATCATGTCTCGAAGCTCTGTCTTCGCTAAACCGCTGCTTACTCCATGCATCGATAATCTTCTGAAAAGAAACACCCTTGTATTCTAGTTGAGAGTTTAGAGTTGAGAGTTTAGAGTCCTTTTCATCAAGAATTTGAGAATTAGAGAATTTTTTCTTCAACTCCTCACTGCCCTTCAACTCCTCACTCCTAACTTCTAACTCCTCACTCTCGAAGATTCTGTCATCGAGAAAAAGTAGTTCCTTGTTAGTAGTTGTAAAGAAAACTCTTGTAATATCCTTTGCACCACTATCGAACTTCACACCGAGCAGATCACTTGCCCACTTGAGATTATCCTCCTGCGAGAGTTCAGGTCTTCTGCGGAACACCAGATGATACCCTTCGCCGCGAGCACTTACCTCAAGCATCAGTAGTCCCAGTTCATCCTTCTTCTCCAGTATGCGCTGCTTCGTCTGCTCCATCTCCTCGGCAGGGATATGATCTACATCCATACCGATGGTGCTGCTTATGCGCTTCGAACCCTTCAGAGTGCCGTCCTCGTTAGGCAGACAAGAATAAACCATCTGCACGAGCGACCCCTTCATCTTCTCATTTCCCTTGCGCACCTTACCCAGAATCATCCTTTGTGCCGCGGAATCTCTATGTGCCAGATATTCCTCTTTGGTTCGGATGGGGGTCAGATACTTGACCCCCTCCTTTAAATATGCCATGAATACACTCATACGCTAAGTACAATTATGATAATAATTACTATTTCTGTTGGCAGACCGAAGTTTCGTTGATAACAAAACATTTGTCAATCTTGCTTGTTAAATTGTACAACTCTCTCCTTACTTCTATCAGTCCTTGAGCATCGAAAGTGAGCCAAGCCACCACCTTCTTCTCCTTACCGGAGAACTTCACCTTTACATTCTGTTCATTCAGCAGAAACTCGCCATCAGGCATCTGTGGTTCCTCAATCTGAATATCCTTCGTCAGCTTCTCCAGTTCCTTGCGGAAATAGGCAGCCTTATCAGGCACATCCTCCGGACACTTCAGTTCCACACAAGTCAGCGGACTCTTACCGCTGGTGATGTATCGTTTCGACTTCCCCACCTTCTTCACATCCTTCTGACTTGGGGTACCCTGAGCCTGTGGCTCCACTTCAATCGAACCATCCTCATAAATACGAGTGTTCGACTTATACGACTTCTGTAACTTTTTCATAATTATCAAGAATTAGAGATTTAGAGAATTTTTTCGTTTCTAATTATGCATTATGAATTATGAATTAAACAAGGTTTATCTTATCGATGTAAATAGTTGTTGCTTGCATAGCTTCACCTGTCTGTTGTGAATTCCACTCACGTACTACCATTGAGCACTGCACTCGATACGTATGAGTAGGGTCAAACTTCGGACAGTTCACAGCTCTCTCTCCAGTGATCTCACCGAGAAAACTATCAATACCATCTGTCAACTTCAGTGACACAGAATTGATTACCTTCTGTTCACCGCTTTTCTTGTCAGTGTACTTACGAGTGATAAGTTCTGACTGACTAATAATTCTTACTGTTGCTTCCATTTTTTTATAAATGATTTTTAGTTAATACAAAAGAAAAATTTCTGGCCAGAAGAATTTTTCTGATGCAAAAGTAGAGAGTATGATTTATTTAAAATTCCTTTTCAGAAAGCCATCCCCGAACTATCCCGTAATATCCCTTACTTTCCCGAAAAAGCCTTGGAAAAGGCACAAAAAAAGCACCAGAATTACTCTGATGCTTAAATATTTAATGTGGAATAGATTATTTCTTATAGGAATTAGTGAAATGTTTTTCACTAAAGCCTTTACCTGTAGACATACCCATTCTCACTAGTTCTTTATACATATTAGCAGGATTAGAAGGCAGCAATACCTTACCCATCTGTTTTTGCAACTTCAAAAACGAACATATATCTGGTATTGTCTGATTTTTCACCAGTCGTTTCACAGCATTGTGAATCTTCCATGCTTCCTCATCTTCTATTTCTGGGTGAACGAAGTGAAACAATTCTTCATTGGGCTTTTCTTCTGAAGGTTCTGTACCTTTATCTACATTCTCCACAATTCCAAATTCGAACCTTCCTTCTCCATCCATACGAAAATTTATGGTATCAACATGATCTATATGCTGCCCTATGGGAGCATTGAAATTATTGGTTATATGAATTTCGCCTTTCTTATCCTTCTCCATTGTTGTCAATAGTTTTCTATTTTATCGACTTTATCTATGTATTGTCCTACAGAACCATAAAAGTTATTGCTTATATTGATGGAAATATTATCTTGCGCAAAATATCCCGTTTTCTTCATCTCTTTGTAGGCACTCTCCCATGCAGGAACCCCTTTAAACATATGTATCATCAACATTTTTGCAAACATACGTTCAGAAAATGAATCATAGTCATTAAAGGCCTCAATGATACGCTCTTTCGTCACCTGAGATTTCATAAGTTCCGAGATTACTCTATCCTTTTCGGCAAGTTCTTCCTGATACGAAACTAATTCATACCATCCCTTCATGCCTTCTGTGTGACGAAAAAGGTCTGGAGTAGTTTGAAGAAGCCGGCGGAGTGTAGCTTTAATATCACTTCCTGGCTTATACTTTATATAAGGTATTACGCGAGGATAAATGTACGATAACTTAGCTCTTCCGCCAAGTTCCTCTAAAGCCTTTTTGACAGCTTCTTTATGTGTTAGATAATCGTGCTTTTCCATACAAGGGTGCAAAGGTATGAAAAAAGCCGATCTCGAAAAGATCCGGAGATCTTCGAGTGTTAATTTTTGATCTTATTTAACAATTGAAGAAATATGTCATCTCAAAAAAAATCCTACCCATCCGGAATGAGTAGGAATAATTCAATGGGCTGATTGGGTGATTTAGGCTGATTAGGCATTGCCCCATAAACCTATTTTGCCCCATTACCCCCGTTATATCCATGTCCTTCATAAGGTATAGAGCCATAGGCTCCGTTTTTCTTTTGCCAGTTCTTTCTTGCCTTGTACAATTCTTCTTTGATTCCACCTTTTTCAATGAAGTCGCGTTTCTTCCATTCAATCAAGCCCTTTATCAGTACATCGCACTGACGAATCAATGTAATGGCAATGTTGGCAATGGTCTCATCTGAACGTTCTTTTATTTTCTGCCTAAAAACAGCTGAGTCGAGGTGAGTTTTACAAAATTCGCGAGTCTGCATACAACGAGGGTCATCAAATTTCCACTGCTCCAAATCACGTACACGCAGATAATCCTCATAGTCCAACAATAATTCGTGAAGCGAGGCTCTATTCACATTTGTCAGCGTCAACTCCAATTCACGAGAAGTGATACCATCGATATTACCCTCAGCCAGATTCTGCTTTCCTGAGCGAGCAGCCTGAATCATCTGGTCTACAGTTCTGTCGTTAGATTTCAGAAATGTATGAGCAAAATAATACGTGACATCATAGATACATTCAGCCTTCTTAAAAGCCTTAAGTGTCCGGTAGTTATTGTCTTGCCGCAGAAAATCCTTATCTTCGTCCATACCTCAGTTCATTTCTAACTATATTAAAACGGTACTAAATTCATTTCACCTTGCGAAGATAGAGTATATTTCTGAAACTACCATCCTCCTGCCTCAAAAAAATCCACCTCCCCCGAAAATATTCTATAGGCTTATTGGGTAATTTAGGCTGATTAGGCATAGCCCCATAATGCCCATCACATAGCAGCATTGCCCATTAGCCCCATAATGCCCAATAGCCCCACATAGTTGCATAGCCCACTAACCCCACAATGCCCAATAGACCCATTATTCCAGGAAAGGCAGTCTGATATCAATATCCTCATTACATCTGAAACAATCGGTTTGTGTATCTTCAGCCTTGACGATATCAGGAATCTTCCTTTTGTATGTAGCGAAAGTCTTTATGTCCTCTATTTCCTCACGGCGAGCCTTACTGATGGCAGCGAAATCCGCTTCGCGTTCTATGCCAAGATACCTGCGTCCGAGAAGGTTTGCAGCAATACCAGTCGTACTGCTACCTGCAAATGGGTCGAGTATCCAAGCACCAGGTTCAGTAGAAGCCATGATGATACGCGAGAGCAAGCCAAGCGGTTTCTGTGTTGGATGTTTTGTGCATTTCTTCTCCCAAGGTGCAATCGCTGGCAGTCGCCACACATCAGTCATTTGTGTGTCGCCATTTATATGCTTCATTAGCTCATAATTATAGTAATGAGCGACTTTTTCTGACTTCCTTGCCCAGATAACAAACTCAGTTGAGTAGGTGAAATATCGGCAGGAAATATTTGGTGGCGGATTTGTCTTTGCCCAAGTAATTACATTTAGAATCTTATATCCTAACTGCGTCAGACAATTTGCAACAGAGAATATATTGTGGTATGTACCTGAAATCCAAATTGTACCTTTATCCTTAAGTTTCTCCCTGCAAAGCGAAAGCCACTTCAGGTTAAAGTCATTGATTTCTTCAGGAGACATACTCTTATCCCATTCACCTTTATCCACACAAACTACCTTTCCACTCTGCACACTAATACCGCCACTCGACAGAAAATATGGTGGGTCAGCAAATATCATGTCGAACTTGAAATTGAACTGTGGCAGCAGTTCAAAAGTGTCGCCATGAAGCAGATTGAAATCGTGGTTGGGAGATTTATAGTATGCCTTAAGCATTATTAAGAAGTTTAATAAAGGAGTCTATATTTGTAAGATTATACACGCTTGGAATGGTATTGTAAGCTTCTTCCAATTTAGTTCTGGCAGATTTCCAACCGATTCCGTCAGTAATCCAAACAAATTCAAAACCATTAACAGAATTGACCTTTGGTGCCAACTCTGTATATGCTCGTGCCACCTCGTTAAGTTTTGAACCTCCGCCACTGTAGAAATTCACCTCAATCAGATATTTTTTGTGGTTAGAATCGATATAGAAATCAAAACGTTTCTCGTCTGTTCCGAGTACAGACAATTCAGGGAACTCAGAGGAATATACTTCCTGACGGAATTTTATTCCAGCTTTCTTAAACCTCTGGGCAACTGTATTTTCCATGATATGTCCACTTCTATTCTTGCGGGCATTTGTGTCAAGCCCTGTCTCAATACCAAACACATAATCCACAAGATTCTTTATACGGCGCGATTTAAAAATATCTGCAAGTCCAGTTCCACACAAGAATTCCACAACCTTCTCTCCCGACTTAAAGAAGCTTTTCAGAAGAACAATGTTTCCATCTTCATCTACTATAGGCTTTTTGCCTTCATCTCTTACTGCAATTAAAATCCCTAATACCTCAAACACTTTAGGATCACGCAACCAAATGTCCTTGACCCCTTTTGATAAATCCTCTTTACCTATAAGGTAGTTCAAAGTATTCAAACTCATTTCCACTTCTGCAACATTTGCTGATATTTTGTCAAAATCACAAAAGAAATCGAGCGTTTGGTTGGTCTCTTGAAGCTGAGACATAAAAAGGTCAAAGTTCTTATTCATAGTTTTTTATCAATAATTCTGTAAGTTTTCCTCTCTTTTGAGGGTTAGCATTGATTGCACGAGAAGCAAATACCCGATGAATGTGGAATTTGGAATATATCTCCTCAAAAAAAGTGTCGTCAGGATTTTTTGCAGAGCAATCAGAATTGCTCAACATCCATCTGACATTTGGTATTTCGTTTAAACGACTACAAAAATCACGCAGACGAACCTGTTCGCTGTCGTTGAACTCTTCTTTCGCATACGAATTAAAACTCGATGTCGCATTTAGTGGACGATAAGGTGGGTCTATATAGAAAAAATTTAGCCCACCTTTCATTTCATGTATAGTCTGTTCAAAATCGCCATTGAGTATAGTTACGTCAACGCGATTAAGCACCTCGCTATCAGCCAGAATAGTGTCGCTATTGCAGATTGTGGGATGTAAGTTGCGACCAAATGGTACATTGTATTTTCCCTTAGCATTTACGCGGTAAAGACCATTAAAACAAGTCCGATTCAAAAACATCAAATACTTAGTGCGGTCAACATCGTCAAGTGTTTTTTCATTAAAAATGTTTCTGACATCAAGAAAAAAAACTTTTTTAGCTTCTTCGTTCGGCTGCGAGAAATAATCACCTTCCAAATCTGAAAGTCTTTTTATCAGTTCCTCTGGCTGCTCTTTTATGACCTGATAAGCTGTCACCAGATGAGGATTTATATCATTGATTACTGCATGAGTGATATTCGGAAACATCCGTAACATATAGAATAGCATCGCACCACCACCCACAAATGGTTCGACATACGTAAAGGCCTGACCTTGTAAATCAGCAGGCAGAAGTTCGTAAAGTTGTGATAAAAGTTGTCCTTTGCCTCCAGCCCATTTTAAAAAAGGCTTCGCTTCTGTACTCATCGTCTTTTTGTCTTTTTGGAGTGGACAAAAAGAAAGCGCACCACCTCCGTTTTCCAACTCCTAACGAAGGCCGTCCACCACAGATGCCCGTACAGAGAGAAGGAAAGGAAGGGGTACGCCTATATAGAATAGGCGTATCCGCATTCCCCGAGACTCTCTGTAACTACTGTTAGTTTGGTGGACTGTTTTCGTTAAAAGCCTCTTCGAATTTAGATACTGCTATCTAATTTCCACAATGTTATTTGCGCTCATGATGAGTACCAAAAGCGTTGCAAGTTAGCGATTCAATCTGTAACTAACAAGCATTCACTTCTTTTTTTCATCTTTTACGCTTATTTCAGTTAATTTGTAGTCAGAATCATCCAGCACAATATCACACTCTTTATACTTCTGCCACACTTGTCGGATAGCGTCCTCTTCATTCAAGGCCTCTACTTCCACAATGCGACTAAGCACCTCCAACACTTCTATGCTGTATTTCTTCATACATTATGCAAAATAAGCTGAAATGAATGATAAAAACTGTATTTGATCAAAAGTTAACAAAAAAGATCAAAAAAGATCAAATATATTTTCCTGTCACTAATCGATCTTCTACCTTCGCATCATAAAACTATGGAAAGAAAATGGATTAAAACAGAGCAAATGCTCGAAGCACTTCAAAACGACCCTGATAACGAACAAGAGTATTGTCATCTCATTGGAGGTATTCTCCGTTCCACACATTGGCTTATGTATGATTCTGAGAAAAATCTAATCGGTAATTCAACAAACTGGAACGAATACGACTGGTACACAGTAGAAGAATTCCTAGAGATATATGCAGACAACTGGTGGAGAAGAGATGCCTGATACTATCATTTTTTTCTTTCAAAAAATGTGTTCATGACATCAGAGGTTACTCACTTACAACTTACTCACTTTAGACATTTAGGTTTTTCGATTTCATAAAATAGAAGAAAGAGAGTAATTATAATTTAATTAATAATTATAATTACTATATATATTATATAAATATAATATATATAGTAAAA
>JAEEGK010002585.1_pt1 | contig 45375 bp, 38 predicted proteins | sample 8958771 | NCBI WGS metagenome assembly JAEEGK01 (sample SAMN16246547, study PRJNA631951) | gut metagenome | biome: gut microbiome; feature: rumen; material: SC-attached | host: Bos | place: Iran: Karaj | collected 2018-10
AAAAAATATCCCGAATACGGTTATGCAAAGCACAAAGGGTACCCTACAAAAGCGCATCGGGAAATCTGTCATAAACTTGGACCATCACCAATCCAGAGGCTTACTTTTAAGTATTAAGATCTCGAGTAATATTTCTCAGCCAGCCTTTCTTAAAATAATGATGAATTACAACCGGCATTTTTTCAAACTCATCAAGATACAAAATAAAGTATACCCAAAGCGGTGGAAGTTTCAGAACAAATGCAGCAATTAATCCAAGAGGAACTGAAACTGCCCACATGTTAATACTGTCTGCAACAAAGCCGAACTTTGAATCCCCACCTGCACGGAAAATACCGCAGATCAAAACTGTATTGATTGAAGCACCAATCAGAGAAACTGCATTAATAAATAGAAGTACGTTTCTGTAATGAGCTGCGGTCTCGTTGAGGTCTGCAATAAAAGGTAGAACAGGGTAGAGACAAATCAGAAGAACAGCACCAAGTACTCCCGAAAGAATTGTTACACGGGCAAGACGGCTTGCATTGCGTTCTGCAACTTCCATATCTCCGGCACCCATATATTTTCCGACTACAATTGCACCGCCATAGGCCATACCAAAACAAAGTACCGAACCAAGCTGTCTTACAGTATTGACTACGGAGTTTGCGGCAACAATATCTTCACCCAAATGTCCCATAATCACAGAGTACATTGCAAAAGCAGCACCCCAGACAAGTTCGTTTCCAACTGCAGGCAGCGAATATTTGAAGAAGTCGCGGGTAAGTATTTTGTTTTGTCTGAAGATGCATGTAATTGAAAAATGAACATCTTTTTGGCGCGCGGCATAAACAAAGCAGATTAGCATTTCAATAAAGCGGGCAATGGAGGTTGCAATTCCTACACCAAGAATCCCGAGTTTTGGTATACCGAATAGTCCGAAGATAAAAACCGCGTTCAATCCTATATTCAAAAAGAGAGTAACCGTTGCAGTTACTGAAACAATCTTAACCCGCTCAATACTCTTAAATGCCGCCTGATACATCTGTGCAAACGAAAGACAGACATACGAAAAACTCGCCGCTCTCAAGTAACGGCAGCCTTCGGCAATAAGTGCTTCATCTTTTGTAAAAATGAGCATTAAAATCCGCGGATAAAAAGCAGCTACCAGAGCAACAAGAATCTCCACCGTGCAGCAGATTCTTAGACCAATTCCCAATAACGTTTTTATTGATTCAGTATCTTTCTTTCCCCAATACTGTGCTCCCAACATTACCAGTCCAGATGAAAGTCCCGTTGAAATCATAAAAAGAATGAAAGCAACGTTTCCCGCAAGAGCCGAAGCCGCAATAGCAGTCTGCCCGATAAAACCCAGCATAATTACATCAGCAGAGTTTACGGCAGAGGAAATGAGATTTTGAATTGCCATTGGCTGAACGACGTTACGCAGCTCTTTATAAAAAGTTTTTGCTTCACTTGTCATGAGTTGTAAATATAGCATAGATGGGGGGAAAAGAAAATAGAAAGTAATTTTTACAAAGTAAAATTTAATGTTATTTTACAACCATAACATTAAATTTTACTTGACAGATGGTAAATATTCCAATAGATTAAACTTATGAAGTTATCTGAATTAGCTGTTGTACGTAGTGGTTTAGTCCTTTCAAGAAAACAGGCATGTGAAAAGACAGAAAACAGATATTCTCTTTTGACTCTGAAATCAGTAAAGCCAGATGCTACTGTATCAGAAAAAGATTTGGATGTTTTTGATGCTATTGAGTTATTGCACAAAGATTATCTGACTGCTATTGGGGATGTGGTGGTGCGTACTAGTATGCCTTATACTGCAATTTTAATAGATGAAAAAACAGCAGACATGGTTGTATCATCAAATTTTGTAATAATCAGATGCAATACTGATAAACTTTTGCCAGGATATCTTTTTTGGCTTTTGAATACAGAGACTGTAAAAAAAGATATTTTCAAAAATAGTGCAGGAAATATGTTGGCGGCGATTAAACCTCAATATTTCTGTGATTTGGAAATTAAGCTTCCAAGTTTACGGGAACAGAAATTAATTGCGGATTTTAATATGACTGCAAGAAAAGAATTGGAATTATTAGAACGATTGAAAACAGAAAAGGAAAAACTATATCAGATTTGTCTAGAGAATAAAACATTGAGTTTATTACAAAAAAAAGGAGCGGTAAAATGACAACCAAAAATGATATTGAAAAGACATTGTGGAGTGCATGCGATACGTTTCGCGGAAAAATCGACAGTTCACGTTATAAGGATTATATCCTTTCCATGCTCTTTGTAAAATATTTGAGCGATGTTACTAAAGAAAAGATTGCCGCTTACGAAGCTCAATACAACGGTGACACAGCAAGAATTGAACGCGCAATGAATCGTGAGCGTTTTTTTGTAGATAAGGAATCAACTTTTGATTATCTCTATAACGAGCGTAATAATAATCAAATCGGTCAAATGATAAATGTTGCACTGAGTCATATTGAGGAACGAAACTCTGCAAAGTTACGCAATGTATTCCGAGCAATTGATTTTAATTCGCAGGTGGATTTTGGAAATCAGAAAGAAAAAAATGCAATTCTTAAAAATTTGCTTGAAGATTTTTCTGAGCTGGATTTGCGTCCAAGTCAGCTCTCTTCAGCAGACATAATTGGCGATGCTTACGAATATATGATTGCCAATTTTGCTTCAGATGCTGGGAAAAAGGGCGGGGAGTTTTTTACACCGAGTCAGGTTTCTCACTTGCTTGCACTTCTTGTTCAGCCAAAAGAAAATGATCGTATTTACGATCCAACCTGTGGTTCTGGCGGACTTTTGCTTAAAGCGTACAAGGAAGTCCCTGATGGAAAATGTGCCGTGTATGGACAGGAAGCTAATTCTCAGACTTGGGCTTTGTGTACTATGAATATGTTTCTACATGGTGTTGATGACGCAAAAATCTATCAGGGAGACACTCTTTCAAATCCACAGACTCTCGAAAATGATTGTTTGATGAAGTTTCAGGTTGTAGTTGCAAATCCACCGTTCAGTCTTGATAAGTGGGATTCAGGATTTTTATCAAACAGCGAAAAACTAGATGAAAAGAAAAAAGAAAAAATGACTGCATCTATGGATCCTTATGGACGTTTTGGCTGGGGAGTCCCGCCAAGTTCAAAGGGTGATTATGCATTTGTTCTTCATATGCTTCATAGTCTTGATGATAATTCTGGTCGAATGGGAATTGTTCTGCCTCATGGTGTTCTTTTTCGTGGCGCGAGTGAAGGAAAAATTCGCAAGGAAATTATTGAGTTTAATCTTCTTGATGCCGTAATAGGGCTTCCTGCAAATCTTTTTTATGGAACGGGAATTCCGGCATGTATATTGATTTTCAAAAAAAATCGCAATCGTGATGATGTACTTTTTATTGACGCTTCGGGTGAAGGTCATTTTGAGAAAGGAAAGAATCAGAATATTCTGCGAGAAGATGATATTGCAAAAATCGTTGATACATATAATAAACGTGAAGCAGCTGAAAAATACAGCGCAGTTGTAAGTCGTGACCTTATCCGTGAAAACGACTATAACCTTAACATACCACGCTATGTCGATACATTTGAGGAAGAGCAACCAATTGATATTAAGGAAGTTCAGAAAAATATTATTAGCATAGAAAGTGAACTTTCACAGGTGCAGAATGAGATGGCAGGATATTTGAAAGAGCTTGGTTTATAAAAATCGAGGTCAATCTTTTTTTTGACCTTGTTGAAAACAAGGAGGTTTGTTTATGTTTTTTTTCTTTTATGGTGATGAAAATGTTTTTGATAATATCAAGCATGTAAATGAATATGGACAAGAATTTTGGTATGCGCGTGAATTACAGCCTGTACTTGAATATTCTCAATGGCGATATTTAAAAGAAGCAATAGAGCGTGCTAAAACAGCATGCAATAATAGCGGACAGAATGTTGCAGACCATTTTGCGGAGGTGCGCAAAATGGTTGATATTGGTTCTAATGCTAAACGAAGTGTTGAAGATTATGAACTTTCTCGTTATGCCTGTTATCTGATAGTCATGAATGGCGACCCGCGAAAAGAAATCATCGCGCTTGGTCAGACTTACTTTGCTGTAAAAACACGTCAGCAGGAACTAATAGAAGATTACGAACGTCTTTCAGAGGAACAAAAGCGTATTGCAATCCGCAATGAAATGAAACGTCATAATTCTGCGCTGGCTGATGCAGCTCATGATGCAGGAATAAAAGAACCACGTGATTATGCAATTTTCCAGAATTATGGTTATATGGGATTGTATAACGGTCTAAAAGCAAAAGATATAAAAGAACGAAAGGGACTTAAAAAGAATCAGGATATTCTTGATTATATGGGAAGCACAGAACTTGCCGCGAATCTTTTCCGCGCAACACAGACAGAAGAAAAACTCAGGCGTGAAAATATCCAAGGAAAATCTGAGGCGAATAAAACTCATTTTGAAGTAGGAAAGAAAGTTCGTCAGACTATCAAAGAACTTGGCGGTACAATGCCCGAAGATTTGCCAACACCAGAAAAAAGTGTAAGGCAAATTGAAAAAGAACATGAAAAGAAGATGATTGGAGGGGAGAAATGACGAATGAAGAAAGGCAGATAAAAGCATTTTATGAGGCATTAGGACTTTTTAAAACCAGCAAAGAATTTACACATGATAGAGAAAATATTCAAGCATGTGAATATCATCTTAGTAATTACAATTATCAAACTGCATATTACTTTGTACAAAACTTAATAAAAGAATATGAAAATGGGATAAATTCAATATCAGAATTTAATGGAAATAAATCTGTCGTTCCTGATAATCCTTTGTGGTCAGATAAAAAAGTTATAGATAGACTGAAGCATTTTCATGATTACATTCCAGCCTATGCATTTGCAAGGGAATTCAAAAAAGAAATTGCAAAACAAATCATATTTGGATTAGCTAGAGGTTTAAAATGAAAAACAACAAACGATGTAATGAAAAGAAATCTGAAAGCATGTCTTTTATGGAAAAACATCCATTTATACGATGGATAAACTATACATTATATGATTTTTCGTATTATGCTTCTCTCTTTTATCTATTTTTGTCTATAGTATTTCTATCATGTTGTTTGATTTTGGTGTATATAAAGTTGTTTCCGCATGAAACTGATAAAACTACACAGTCAATTGTTAGTGGATTTATTACAATTATTATTATTCCATCGTTTGCTTTTATCTTAAAAAATAAAATGAGTCAACAGGAAAAACAATTTCAGAATAATGCTCAATTTTTTGAAGAATTATCAACTGTTTTATTGAGTATAAGAGAAAATGCATTACTTGATGAAATTAGTGTTAAAAATTTAGAAAATTTCATAATTGACAACAAAGGAAAAATAACTTTATATTGCCCTGACTCGCTAAACGATAATTTGGATAAACTCTTAAAAGAGTTAAATCCTGATATAAAGCAAGATAAAAAAAATATTCTATGCTATGTAAATGCATGTATTAGATGCATAAGAAGAATTTCTGGAAAAGGTATGTTTTCATATATTCCAAATAAGTTTTCCCAGATTCAGTATAAAGGAACGAATGAGGATAAGAAATGAAATTACCTGATGGTTGGAAATATATAAAACTCTCGGAACTCTTTGATGTGGTGTCTGAAAAAAATCATTCCGATGCTGAAGTACTTACTATTGTTCAAGGTGTTGGAACTGTACCTCGAAAAGATTCTGGACGGGATATTATTTATGATAGAAATAGTCTTTCTAATTATAAATATGTACGGAAAGACGATTTTATTATACATCTTCGAAGTTTTGAGGGAGGGCTTGAGATTGCAAATCAAGAAGGTATTGTTAGTCCAGCCTATATAATTCTTCATCCTAAAATACAAACAGAACCGGGGTATCTTTATACATTTTTTCATTCAAATAGATTTATAAATCAAACTATGGCACCTGCTGTAGAAGGTGTGCGTGATGGACGAAGTGTAAAATACGAAGTTCTGAAAAATCAAAATATTCCCTTTCCTCCGCTGGCAGAACAGCAGAAAATTGCAGAGATTCTTTGTAAACAAGATAAGATAATCTCTCTTAAACAAAAGTTATTGGAACAGAAGCAACAACAGAAAAAATGGCTCATGCAGAAACTTCTGGACGTTCCTCTAAAAAATGCTGATTGCGAAGAAAAATTTTCGCTTGATGGTGTGATGATTGATAAGAGTGGATGGAAGAAAGAGGTATTGGAAAATGTGACAGCATATTCTTGTGTTCGTAAAAAAGACTTAGAATCTTCATATATATGTACAGAAAATATGAAACCAGATTTTGGAGGAATCTCATTTTATAAGACTTCTGAACTTATTGATGGAGTATGTTATGAAAAAGGAGATATAGTATTAGGAAATATACGTCCATATTTACGAAAGGCTTGGATGGCTGATAGAGATGGTGTTTGTAGTGCTGATGTATTAGTGCTAAAGTTGACAGACAAAGTATTTTCAGATTTCTTATACAATGTAATTGCTAATGAAAAATTCCTAAAATATGTAATGAAAGGTGCAAAAGGAACAAAAATGCCTCGAGGCGATAAAGAGCATATTATGAAATATGTTTTTTATCTTCCAAATCTTCCCGAACAAAAAATCATTGCCCAAGTGCTTTCTACTGCAGATAAAGAAATCGCCTTGCTAAAATCAAGCATAGAACAAGAAAAACAAAAGAAAAAATCACTTGCACAGCTTCTGCTTACTGGAACAGTGCGTGTAAAAATATAACAGAATTGGAGGTCACAAATATAAAATCTAACTGGTCACAATTTGTGACCGGTTCAAAAGGAGTCTTTATGGATAAAGAACTGGCAATTATACAATCAGGACTAATCGAAACTCGTATTTTTACAATACAAAACAAACAGGTAATGATAGATAGGGATTTAGCAGAATTGTACAATATAGAAACAAAGGCTCTAAATCAAGCTGTGAAACGCAATGTTGAACGTTTTCCAAAACAATTTTGTTTTCAACTTTCAGATTCAGAAACAAAAGAACTGGTCGCGAATTGCGACCGGTTCAAGGCATTAAAACATTCGGCATCAAATCCTTATGCTTTTACCGAACAAGGTGTTGCTATGCTTTCTGCTGTTCTTCGCAGCGAAACAGCTGTAAAAGTCAGTATAGAAATTATGAATGCCTTTGTTCAGATGCGGCACTATTTGCAGGAAAATGCAAATATTATAGGGCAAATATCAGTTTTAAAAAACGAAGTTCATTCTAAATTTGAAAAGTACGACGAAAATTTTAATAAGATTTTTCACAGCCTTGAACAACATCCAAAAACTCAAACGCAAGGAATCTTCTTTCAAGGGCAGATTTTTGACGCTTATGCATTCTTTCAGAATATCATCCAAAAAGCAAAAAAAGAAATTATTCTGATTGACGGCTATGTTGATTTAACTGTACTTGAACAGTTTTCCAAAAAGAAATCTGGCGTTCAGGTTACGATTTATACCGATAGCAAAACAAAAATCAGCGCGCTTGACGTACAGAAATTTAATTCGCAATATCCTCAGCTAAATCTAAATTATACCTCAAAAATGCACGACCGATTTCTTATAATCGATAATAAGACTGTATATCACATAGGCGCATCACTCAAAGATTTAAGCAAAAAATGTTTTGCGTTTGAACTCATGGAAGATTCTGCTGTTCTTATCCAGCTGATATTGAAGAATTTGTAATTAAGGAAGGTGATTCGATGTTTAAGTATATAATTTCAGAGAATATTGAAAATAAAGGATGGGATATAAAGAAGCAAGGAGATGATAAAACTTCGTACGGACATTATGAGACAGCAAAGGATGCTTTATTAAATGCAAAAAAAAGGATAGTTTACGAAAAATGCATAAACGCATCACTAGGTGATAAAGTTGCTTTTTTTACCTTTTTATTTTCTGCATTGATATTCTTGCTAAAACTTTTATCTGCATTTATGAACTATAGCTACAATGTATACTTTTCTATACCACAATCATGGGATTCTGGATTTTTAACAGATGTGTTTTCTCAAGTAATGTACTATGGTGGTACAATAGTTTTCTTAATAATTTCGAATCTTGTAATTTATTATTTCATAGCCTATACAAATATAATACTTTGTATTCTTTCAATAATTTTGGCCGTATTGTTTTCATCAATATACCCCATAATTCTTCTTGCACAAAAACGATGTAGTTTTATGATGTTTATTGAGCTTCTTGTTGTATTATTAATCGCTTTGTTTTGTCTGGGAATATGTTTTGGAATTTCAAAAAGAATAGCATTTGCAGGGTGTAAAAACGAAGAAAGAGCTAAAAAAGGAAAACAAAAGATTCCTGAAAATTTCCGATTTATCCTGGTTTTAATATTTGTTCTTATTTTGTTTTCTTTGATATGTGAATTAGGAAAAGCTTTTGCAGAATCTAAAGTAGAATTTTTGATTTCTGTTGTTAATAATCGCTCGATGGTTGTTTTAGCTGAAAAAGACTCTAAATATTTATTAGCAGATTATGAAATATGTAATGGAAAAATAAAGATTTTTACAAGAAGCTATCAGGTAATAGATAAAGATAAAATAAACAATATTGCGTATAAACGTTTTATTGGAAATGTTGTAGAAAATAAAGAGTTTAATGCAGTTTCAATTGAAGAGAAAAAGTTTGTATCGGAGACCCTGAAATGACATCACTAACAAAAGACGATTACCTTGAAAAAAATGCTTCTCAAAATCCAGCCATCGAATTGCTTTGCTCAATGAGTCCAGAGCGAATTCCTGACGGTGGTTATGTTTATATTTCTCCTGAAGAATGTGCCAAGCAGCGTGGCGGCTCTTATAATGTCATCTTAAAAGATATTCTTCGTGGACAGCTTCGCAAAATAAACCGCTATTCTTATTGCGGGGCGGAAAATGAATTTTCTGCTGCAAATATAGAGCGCGCCATTGATGACCTAGATGTATCACTTTCTGACGGGCTGATTACTGCGAGTGAAAAAATCTATGATAAGCTTTTGCTTGGTGAAAGTTATCCCGAAATTGTTGGTGAGGGTGACAAAACTCAGAACTTTAATCTGAATTATATCGACTGGGAACATCCGCGGAATAATGTACTTCACGTTACGCGAGAGTTTTTTGTGGAAAGTCAGGACAAAATGCACAACGCTCGCCCGGATATTGTTCTTTTTATAAACGGTATTCCTTATGCGATTATTGAATGCAAGGCGCCAACTGAAAGCGTGGATGCTGCTGTAAATCAGAATTGGCGTAATCAGCAGAATGAATATATTCCGCAACTTTTTAAATTTTCTCAAATTATAATTGCAACAAACAAAAACGAAGTAAAATATGCTACTACAAAAACACCTCCAAAGTTCTGGAGTGTTTGGAAAGAAGATTCTGATTTTTATGAACAGAGGCTTGATCGTTTTGTTACTAACAGAATTGAAACTGCACAGGATATGGCTTTAATTTCGCTTTTGTATCCGAGCCGTGTGTATGATTTTTTTAAATACTTTATTTTGTATGATGCAAAGGTTAAAAAGATCGCCCGCTATCAGCAGTATTTTGCCGTCAAAGAAATATTAAAGACTATTCAGCAGGATGATGGCAACGGCAGACGAAAGGGTGGTGTTGTCTGGCATACTCAGGGTAGTGGAAAAAGCCTTACTATGGTAATGCTCGCAAAATATATTCTGATGGAGCTTCGAAGTTGCAACGATGGAACAGAGACAGTAAATCCCCGTGTAATTGTTGTGACCGACCGCAAGGAGCTTGATCGCCAAATTACCGATACTTTTGCTCATACACGGCTTCGGCCTGCTCAGGCAATAAGTGGGCGTAATCTTGTGGAGCTTATAACAAAAGGCAAAGCGGATGTAATTACTACAATAATAAATAAGTTCAACACTGCCGAACGTCTTGATACAAAAGATTATTCGCGTGATATTTTCCTTCTTGTTGATGAAAGCCATCGTTCAAATTACGGACAACTGGCAACAAAAATGCGTTCCGTTTTTCCAAATGCCTGCTATATCGGTTTTACGGGAACGCCACTCATGAAACGCGAAAAAAACACACTTTCAAAATTCGGTGGACTTATTCATAAATACACGATTGCAGATGGAGTTAAAGACAAGGCAATTGTTCCGCTCATTTACGAAGGCCGTTTTGTTGAACAGCATGTTGACGAAGAAAATATTGATTTATGGTTTGAACAGACAACAAAAAAACTGACCGAAAGCCAGAAACAGGATTTAAAGCAAAAATGGAGCAGTATCCGTCGTCTTACTTCAACAAATGCTCGTATAAAAAGAATTGCACTTGATATAAGTAATCATTTTGAGCAGGGGTATAAAGCAACTGGCTTTAAAGCGATGCTTGCCGTAAATTACAAACGTGATGCAGTGCGTTATCTTGAATGCTTTGAACAGTGGGGGGAACTTAATTGTGCTGTTCTGATTTCTGCTCCAGATGTACGGGAAAGTGTTGATGATGCAGATGAATGCAGTGATGAAAAAGTTGTTCGCTTCTGGCACAAGATGATGGAGCAGTATGGCGATGCTGATGTTTATGAAGAAACAATAAAAGACAAGTTCCGTAACGGCGATATTGATATTCTGATTGTATGCAGCAAGCTTCTAACGGGCTTTGACGCGCCAATTTGTCAGATTTTATATATTGATAAGGAATTGAAGGAACATGGACTTTTGCAGGCGATTGCAAGAACAAATCGTCTTGCAGAAGGAAAAGAGTATGGTCTTATAGTAGATTATCGAGGTCTTGTTGAAAATCTGAGTGAAGCTATGGATTTATATACCGGAGCTGGTTTTGAGAATTTTGACACTTCGGATATTCAGGGAGTTATGACGGATATAATTTCTGTTGTTGGAAAATTACGTGAAGCGTATTCTCAATTACAGGATTTGTTTATTACAGTTGAGAATCCTAAAGATACAGAAGAAATTGAAGTTTTTCTTTCTGATGATGAAGTTCGTGAAAAATTCTACAATCTTCTTTGTGCATTCGGAAAGAGTCTGCATATCGTGCTGAATTCTCAAAGTGCTTATAATGCAGTTCCACGAGAAGAAATTGAAAAAATCAAAGATGCATTTGCATTTTATGAACGAGTTCGTCGTAGTGTTAAAATCCGTTATTGTGATGGAATTGATAACTGTGAATATGAACCTCTTATGCAGAATCTTTTGGATACGCATCTTTCTGTTGTCGCATTAAAGAAAATCACTTCTCCAATTGATATTTTGAATCGAGAAGAATTTGAAAAAGAACTGGGTATTCTTCCTAATGATCGTTCAAAAGCCGATGCAATTACTCATCATCTTGCAAAAGCAATCTATCAGAACCGAGATGAGAATCCTGCATATTATGATTCTTTTTCTAAAAGAATCAAGGAAGCACTTGAGCAGTATAAAGATAAGGTGATTTCTGAAGCAGAATATCTTTCAAAAATGCGTGAGATTATGAAAGACTATCAGAATGGCAGAACACAGATAGAATATCCTTCGAGCATAAAAAGCAATCTTCATGCGCAGGCATTTTATGGTGTGATTACGGCTCTTTTTGCACAGAATGAACGTGAAGTGGATGTTATGCCAGATAATGACTTTATGGCTCAAATATCAATTGATGTAACAGAGATTTTTAAATCACATATACAAGTCGGATGGGAGCAGAATATCACAATTCAAAACCGTATTTCGCAGAGCATTGATGATTTATTCTATGAATATGAAAAATCGCTTGGCTTCAAGATTTCTTTTGATTTGATAGATAAGATAATTGAAAACTCAAAAACTGTTGCAATGAGGAGATTCTAAATGACCTTAGAATCCAGAACTGTTTTTGTAACAGATAAGAATAATATGCCTCGAAAATTAACTTATGAATTGGAACGAAAGAGAGTAAAAAATATCAACCTTCGTATTCGTTCTGATGAAACACTTTTTGTGTCTGCCTCTCCTCTTGTTGGAGTAAAAACTATTGATGATTTTATTCTTTCAAAAAGCGATTTTATCTTAAAATCATTAAATCGTTTTTCAGAAAAAAGAAAATGGGAAATAGATAATAAAAAGTATGTTAGCGGTGAAAGTTTTTATCTCTTAGGAAAACAGATGAGGCTGATTGTAAAACAGGCTAATCAAAATCATGTTGAAGAGGATGGCGTTTATATTACGCTTTCCTGTAGATATCCTGATGATTATGTATTGAAAAAGCGTCTGATTGAAAAGTTTTTTTATCAAAGATGTTACGAAGAATTTAATAAAATAATAGAAAGAAGTTATTCTCTATTTAAGAAATACAAAGTTCCATACCCAAATCTAAAAATTCGAAGAATGAAAACAAGGTGGGGAAGCTGCATCCCGTCAAAAAATCAGATAACACTGAATGAAAATCTAATCCATTTTTCTGAGCGGTGTATAGAATCTGTCGTAATTCATGAATTCTGTCATTTCCGATATCCTAATCATTCAAAAGAGTTTTATAACTTTATGACAATTCTAATGCCAGATTGGAAAGAGCGAAAAAAAGAATTGGATGATATATTATTTTGATTTATTATTTTCTTGATGACACATTCCCATAAATGTGCTAAACTATAACAACTTGAATACTAGCATATTAGTTGCAAAATAAATAAGAGGCATTTATGAACGATACATTAAAGCAGATTGGAGCAACTGGAATTGTACCGGTTGTCGTTTTAAACAAAGTTAGTGATGCAGAACCGCTTGCAGAAAGCTTAATAAAAGGTGGTCTTCCTTGTGCAGAGGTAACCTTCCGAACCGATGCAGCAGAAGAAAGTATTCGTGCAATTTCTAAAAAGTTCCCTGATATGTTTGTGGGGGCTGGAACTGTTCTTACTACCGAGCAGGTTGACCGTGCAATTGGTGCCGGCGCTAAGTTTATAGTTTCACCGGGGCTTAATCCTAAAGTTGTTGAATACTGTCTCAAAAAAGGTTATCCGATAACTCCGGGAATTATGACTCCAACTGAACTTGAAGTTGCCCTTGGATTTGGACTTGATGTAGTTAAGTTTTTCCCTGCCGAAAATGCCGGTGGTCTCAAAATGATTAAGGCAATGAGTGCTCCTTACACAATGATGAAGTTTATGCCTACAGGCGGAATCAATGCGACAAATGTACGTGATTATCTTGCCTGTGATAAAATCCTTGCGTGCGGTGGCAGCTGGATGGTAAAAGGTGATTTGATTAATGCCGGCAACTTTGCTGAAATTGAAAAATTGACAAAGGAAGCTGCGGCTATTGTAAAGGAAATTAGAGGATAAGAGGTTAAAGATGAAGGTAGTTACATTCGGTGAAATAATGTTGAGACTGGAACCTGAAGGATATTTCCGTTTTGTTCAGGTTGATAAAATGACTTCTACTTTTGGTGGGGGAGAAGCTAACGTTGCGGTATCTCTCGCAAATTATGGCTTGGATGCTTATTACGTTACAAAGCTTCCAAAACACGAAATCGGACAGGCAGCAATTAATTCCTTGCGCCGTTATGGTGTAAATACAAATTATATTGTACGTGGTGGTGACCGTGTTGGTATTTATTACAATGAACGTGGTGCAAGTCAGCGTGGTTCAAAGTGTATTTACGACCGTGCTCATTCTTCTATTGCAGAAGCAAAACCAGAAGATTTTGACTGGGCAGAGATTTTTAAGGATTGTAAATGGTTCCATCTTACTGGTATTACTCCAGCCTTGGGAGGAAATCTTGTTCAGATTTGTATAGAAGCCTGTAAAGCTGCAAAGGCTGCTGGGGCAACTGTTAGTTGTGACTTAAATTACCGCGGCAAGCTCTGGACTCGTGAACAGGCTCGCGAAGCTATGACTCAAATCTGCAAGTATGTTGATGTCTGCATTTCTAACGAAGAAGATGCAAAGGATGTTTTTGGCATTGAAGCAGAAAATACAGATATTACAGGCGGAAAGCTTAATAAAGACGGCTATAAATCAGTTGCTAAGCAGCTGGCAGATAAGTTTGGCTTTAAAAAGGTTGCAATCACACTGCGAACTTCTATCAATGCAAACCGCAATAATTGGGCTGCTCTGCTTTATGACGGCAAAGACTATTGCTTCTCTAAAGAATACGAAATGTATATTGTAGACCGTGTTGGTGGCGGTGACAGTTTTGGCGGTGGACTCATCTATTCTCTGCTTAATGGAAAATCAACTCAGGATGCCGTAGAGTTTGCTGTAGCTGCAAGTTGTCTTAAACACACAATCGAAGGCGACTACAATATGGTCAGTGTTGATGAAGTAGAAAAACTTGCAGCAGGAAACGGAAGCGGCCGAATCCAGCGATAATAGAAAACTTCAGACAATAACAGAAGCTTTTAAAAACTCTGCAATTCCATTGTGGTTATTGTCTGTTGGAGTAACAAAATCTGCAATATCGCGGATTTCTTTTAGGCCGTTGGACATTGCAACACCCCAAGTTGCGTGTCTAATCAGGCTTTCATCATTCATACTGTCACCAAATCCCATTGTAAGAACTTTTTCGCCACTTTTTGAGGCAATATGTTCTGCAAGCCAGTCTACGGCTTCACCTTTTCCACAATTTGGTGGCAATATTTCCAAAAAGTAAGGCTTACTTATAAAAATAACAGCCCGCTCACCAAATTCTTTGCGCAATTCTGTCTGTAATTTTTGTAAAAGTTCAGGTTCTCCAGGAACGAGCATTTTTGTAAAAGGGGTTTTCAAAAAAGAATCATAATCTTCAACAACTTGACCTTTCAATCCGCATAAATCCACATCAAGGCGGGTCCATTTTGTTTCTTCACGATAGTAAATTGTATCTGAGGTATAAACTTCGGTTCTTAAGCCCCAGCTTTCGGCAATTTCATTCGTACGCAAAAGAATGTCTGAATCAACCTTGCGGCAGTAAATCTGTCTACGTTCGTGTAAATCAAAAATTGAACAGCCATTGATTGCAATAATATAACGACCGCTTTCTTTTCCTGCAATTTCAAGCCGTCTTACAAAAGGAAGAATTGCATCTTCTGCGCGACCAGAACAAAGAACAATGTAAATACCACGATTTGCACATTCGCGCAAGGCAAAAACGGTTTCATCATCAATCTGGCGTTTGTCATTAAGAAGTGTATCGTCCAGATCCAGGGCAATAAGTTTGGGGTTAAATTTATTCGTCATGATTCGCTAATAATATAAAAAAGCGGAACAAATCTCAACTATACGCTCAGGGCTTCCGAATTATATTTCCAGACGGATTATTGCTCCCGAAACGCTACCATTCTTTTCAGCATTTCTTGCGCTTATTTTTGCATCCAGTGCACTTGCAATAGATTTTGCTATGCTCAATCCCAAACCTGCGCCGCCCTTGCTTCTGGAATGAGCGGCATCTCCGCGGTAAAAGCGGTCAAAAATGTGAGGGATTATTTCTTTTGAAAAACCGCTTCCATTATCTTCTATTTCAAAAATGCAATGATGTTTTTCCATAAAGCAACGGAGAAAAATCTGGCAGTCTTTTGAAGCAAACTTTATACTGTTTGAAATTGCAATCACAAAAATCTGATGCAAAAGTTCTTTATTTGTTTCTATCATCTGAATGCCATTTGTCTGGGTGAAGATTTGGACATTTTCAAGATATTTAAACTCTTCTTTTATTGAATTAAAAAAATCTTCAATCTGTATTGCTTCTCGTTTTAGATCGACAAGTTTTTTTTCAAGCTTTGTAATTTCCAGAAGATTATTGATTGTTGCTTTCATGGCGAGACTTTCGTTTATAATAATCTTCAGCGATTTTTCAGTCTGTTCCTTATCATCCTTTCCCCAGCGAGAGAGAAGCTTTGCGTGTCCGAGAATTGCATTTACCGGAGTTTGAAGCTCGTGGCTGACATTTGCAGAAAAATTATGTTCCCGCTGGAAATCCTTTTTTATAAATGCAAGCAGAATAAAATACGAAAGTAGGATTACAGGAAGGATGATTGATGGAATCGCATTCGGCATATAATAAATCAGTTTTGAGGCAGAATCATTTTCTATATCGATTGAAGTTTGAATCAAAACCTTGCGCTTCGAATTATCACTGGTGTCTGAAGTTTTTTTTTCGTCCAGAGTCATCAGGCGGGTAAGATACATTACATCAAGATTTCCGTCCAGATAATAATCTTTCTGCATGTAGTGACGGGCTTTTCCTTTGGTGTCGGGAAGAAGTTCCAGAAAAGAATTGTTTGCGCTCAAAAGCTCTTTTGTGTCAAAATCATATACCGAAAAATCAACAAAATAGGGGAGTTCAAGAAAAATGGAACCAATTTCATAAATAAGGGAATTATCCTCTTCGATGTTGTTTTCGATTATTTGGCAGGCATTTTTAAGGAACTTGCTTTTTTCGTGGATAAAAGACAATCTCAAAAGTCCGGTGAAAACAAAGAGAACGGATATTAAAACTGCACTGATGATGCCTGTAATTTTTAATGCTATTTGATTTTCCTGACTTATGCGCACTTTCATTTAATTTTTTTACCTTTTAGCATTTTTCCATTAAGAAGCCTACGCCACGTTTGTTCTTAAAATAATCCTTTTCTGAAACTGTTTTTATCTTATTTCGCAGATAATTTATATAAACGTCAACTGCATTAGGTTCTATAATGTGATTTTCGCCCCAGACTTCATCTATAATTTTATCCCTGCTGAAAAGTTCCCCTGGATTTTCCATAAAAAGTTTGAGCATAAGATATTCGGTTTTTGAAAGCTGAATCTGATTTCCCTTTATATTCATAGCCATTGCTTTTGGAATAAGAGTAATTTCGCCGTTTACAATTTCTGTTTCCTGTTTTACCGCAGAATTGATTTTTTCAACGCGACGTAAAACTGCATTTACCCTTGCCAGCAGTTCTTCAATTTCAAAGGGCTTGGAAATGTAATCATCTGCTCCAGCATTAAGCCCCTTTACCTTATCAAAAGTTTCGTTGCGGGCTGTGACAAGAATGACCGGCAGGTCTGATTTTTTTCTTATTTGGCGCAGAACTTCAAGACCATTTAGTTCTGGGAGCATTATATCGAGCAGAATAAGGGAAGGGCTTTCTTTTTCGAAAACCTCCAGGGCTTCTCGTCCTGTCTGAGCGAGACAAACTTCAAAACCTTCATGTTCCAGCTCGGGTTTTAAAAATTCTATTGTGCTTAAATCATCTTCTACAAGTTCGATTTTGGATTGTGCTTTTTCCATACATTATCCTTGCTAAAATAATAGACAGAATCATAGGTCATTTCTTCAATTAAAACAGCTTGCATACATTCTCCGTTACATGCTTTTAATCCGCTGATATTTAACGAAAAAGGTTCATCTATTTCTTTTAAGAAGATTCTGATTTTTCTTCCGTCTTTTGAAAAAACTATTTCTTCAGTTTTTATTGGTTTTTTATTGATATAAATTTTCAGGTCTGAAATAGAGATGGGATCCAATATTTTATTGAATAAAAATTTCAGGACAATGACATTTTCGTGCTTTGGACTGACTCTGATTCCTTTGAGTAAAAAAGCAGAATCATCATCTTCGGGTGGAAAAAAATCACGTTTTAAATAAGGTGGCAGGGGGCCATGACATGAATCTTTTGGCGGAGGAGGTGGTGGCAACGGAAAATTCTGCGCATTCATGGAAAATTCCGCTGTTATGAACACAAAAAAAATGAGGAATGAAAATAGAAGCCTTCTCTTCGCCTGATATTTCATTCCTCTATTGTAACGCATTTATGAATCTTTGTTTCTTAAAGTTTTTTAAATTTTTTGAGAATTTTTTGAGGAAAATCTTGTCTGTTCCGAAAGACTTGTAAAAAAAATGGCAAATGCAATATAATTTTATCTAGGAGAAAGAATATAGAAAAAAGTTAAGGATAAATGCAGATATTAATGAAACGAACAATTCTTTTAATCATATATCTATTAAGTACAATAACTTCCTCTTTTGCTTTTGAAAAAAAAGTGTTCAGCAAATCGGAGTTCATAAAGAATGATGACAGTATTTTTTTACAGAATAGTATTTTTGGTGATTTTTCTATTGAAAGAGAAAAAGATTCGTATGTGATTGGAAAAATAGAAAATGGTGATATTATTGAAAATCATTATTACAAAGAAGGTGAATATTATAATTGCAGGGCAAAATCTGTTCTTCCTTCGGGCAATAGTGACGGCAAAGCTTTTTTTTATATAAATGATGATGATTTACTTGGAGCTATATGTACAGTTTGGATTGATAAATCAGGGAGTTTTGAACGGATACTATTTGATTGGAATGATGAATCAGATTTAAGAAAACCTATTTGTGATTATGCAGAAATTGAATTAAGAGCTGACGGTACTATAAAAAAATACAAAATTCCAATTCATATTAAGGAAATAGACTTTAATTTTTTATCTTATATAAATACAGATGATATTGTAATTGATGTTTCAAATCGTTTTTCTAATTTGGAACAGATTAGGTTTTTCTATGTTAATCAGGAAAATAATATAATAGTTAATTGCGCAGATAATGTTAGAGTGAATAAATGATAATTTGGAGAATGTTATGCTAATATCTAAGTTTGTGAAGAAATGGTTTATCGCAATTGTATTATTCCTGCTGTTATTTCAACCTTCTGCACTTTTTGCACAGGTAGTAGAGATTTATGATGAAGATGAGTCTTTATGGTATCCATTGGAAAATAAGAAATCCTTGTTTTATGTGAATGATGCTTCGAATTATTCATTTGGTTTACGTGATGAGATTTCTTCTGTAATGCAAAATCTTGGAGAGCCCTTGCAAATCACAGAAAAATTGACTTTTCCCGGATATCGTGATGATCATATAACAGTTATTATTGATTATCCTGATTTTGAAATACAATATTCATACGAAAAAAATCAAAATCATCCTCGGACTATTAGTTATATAAAATTAAAAACAGATAAGGTTTCTATATCAGAGAAAAATGCAAATGCTTCTGATGATGGCTATTATGCTGAATATTTATTTGATTACAAAACCAAACTTTGTATCGACGCACAGTTGGGGATATTAAATGAAGAGCGAAACCCAACGGTTCGTGCTGAAGCATATTTAAATAATTACTTTGATGGGAAGCAATATTTTTGTGAAAAATATTTATTTGGTGATGATGAAATGACTTTTGCATTTTGCCCAAATAACGAAGATGAGAAAATTTTTCAACGTGCTATACTATTTCAATCAGAAGAGGATAAAATTATTCCACGGCTATTCTTTTATGGTGGACGAATTAATAATGCGTATCCGAATGAAATGCTTGTAAATATGAAATATTCTACAAAAGATTTTTATGGTCTTAGTATTCATCATGTCGATGGCTATAATACCTTGAGCGTTAATTGTTATTGGAACCAGGGAAAAGATGTTGCTGATTCTATTTTATTGGAATGGAAAAATAACAGATTCAGAAAATACAAAATAGATGAGGAAATTCTTTAAGCGTTTTTAATTTTTTTTGAGAAAACATCAGATTGGGAAGTAAATAAACCTCCCAATCTTTTTTTAGTTAGTTCTTCCTTATACGAATTGAACCGCTGGTAGTTTTTGCCTTGATTGCAACGTTACCAAAGCGGTTTGAATTCAGTTCATTTTTTATTGAACCTGAAGTAGCGTTTGTTTCAAAGAAATATTCATCGCTTGGTGTAAGTTCAAGAGTAATTGCACCGCTTGAAGCTGTAAAAGAAGAATCTTTTTCGAACTTTACTTCGTTTTCAACTTTTATTGTACCGGAATTGCATTTTACGTCGGCCTGTAAAATCTTTCCCTGAAGTTTAATTGCACCGCTTGAAGAAGCTACGTTTATGCTGCCGAAGGAAACTTCATCTGCATTGATTGTACCGCTGCTTACAGAAATTTCTGCTTTTTCTGCTACTGTATCTTCAACTTTGATTGTTCCACTTGAAGCTTTAATTGTAAGATTATCTGTTTTCAGACCGTCAGCCTTGATTGTTCCGCTTGAAGCTTGTAAATTAATTTCATCGTATTTTTCTGCCGGAATATGCACGATTACCTTTGGTGCCCTGAGAACGAAGAAAATGCCGGGAATTCGAGCTGTCTGGATTACTGACAGTTTATTGCCGATAATTTTTGCTTCCGTATATTTTTCTGCTTCATCGGCAAATTCAATACGGATTTTTTTCTCATCACTCTTTATGACTTCAATGCTTTCCGATTTTACATCAACTTCGATTTCTTCTACGCTTTCATCAAATACTTCTTCTTTTGAACTAAAACTTTTCATACCATTCCTCATATAATCATTTTTATTTTCAAGCAGGCTGAATGAGCCAACTTCCTTCCAAAATTCACCTGCATCTCTTGCGTAGGATGAAATTCCCTTTATGAATATTCCCCCCAAAGCAAATGCAATCACACACCAAATTATTCCTAAAATTAATCTTTTATTCATTTTGCTTATTCTCCATGAAAAACTATATTATTTATTTTCTTCATCTGAATTACTGGTGAACATTGTTATTGCCTGTTTAATTGCTTCTGCAATAAGCCAGATTAACCAGGTAACTTTCCATGCATGAGTTGCAAAACTTACTGCAAGGAAAATAATTGTTACAACCATCCAGTAAAGCTTCCAGAATGATTCCCAGAATTTGCCCTTTGGTTCATTTGATGAATCTTTTGATTCTTTTCTTGTTAGAAAGGGTTCAACATCCTGTGGAACACTGTTTTTAGTATAAATTAAAAGACCTGTTCCAATTGCACTACAGAGTAGAAGAAGGGCAAATCCTATGATTCCGAATTTTGCTTCGTTACCAATACCAAAAATTGCAGAAACTGCTGGAAGACAAGTCAAAAATATTGCGCCAATTATATAAAGCATTACTGCAATTGATTTATTTCTTGCGGCAGTTTTTCTGTAATCATCGATTTTTGGTTTGAGTTCTTTTTCTGGGGCAAGAGAAGCAAGCAGTTCATCAATATCTCCTAAGTCCCTTAAAGATTCTGTATAAGCCTGGTTTTCTGATTTTCCTTCAGCAATATGGGCTTCAAAGTGTTCATTAAGATTTGATAATATTTCTTCTTTTAATTCAATGGCTTTTCTTGAGTTAGGAATATCATCAAACAAAACATCTACATAGTTTTTAATTTTCTGGTTCATAATTTTTCTTTAATCTCCTTGTGTTTTTTTTCTGATTCCTTATTTTAGAATCAATCGTTTGACCAGATTGTTTATTCTTTCCCAATCCCTCTGATTTTCATCAAAGAACAAACGACCTTTATCCGTAATTGAATAATAACGTCGTCTTGCTCCTGAGTTTTCATCACCCCAGTATGAAGAAATGAGCTCGTTTTCTTCAAGCCGGCGGAAGGATGTGTACAGTGTTGCTTCCTTCAATTCAAAAGCTTTTTCACTGGCCTCGCTTATTGCTTTGTTTATCTGGTAACCATAACTGTCACCTTTTGAAAGCTGGGCAAGAATGATTGTATCTGTCAGACCTCTCAATATTTCTGAAAAGTTTAACATATAACCTTCCTTTTATTGTTCTTGATATACTTTATACATTACAATACCTCATCTGTCAAGGTATATCACAAAAAAAAGAGGAAAAAAAAGTTAAAAAAAATTGCAGCCCGACTTTATTTATTTTGAATCGGACTGCAACTTGTGATTTTTATGCGTATTTTATATTTTAGCTGAAGATTTTTTGTTTAGAATCTTTCTGCTTTTTTATTTTTCTTTACAAAGGCCGATGCACCGCCCGTCTTTCGCGAAGAAGAGCGTTCCACCTGCGTATGAACATTTGGTCTGTTTCCCTTTGCTCGCCCCTTGCTGCTTCCTTCTTCACGGCGTCGGGAAACGCGTTCATCTTTGCGTCCACTCTTTCTGCTGCCACGGCCTTCTTCTTTTGTGTCGATATGCATGTGAGGCAGCCTGTGGTTTGATTTTGACATTTCCACAACTTTTTTAGCAGAAGCAGTCGGCAAGCTTAAAAGCGAGAACTGCTGGGCAACATCAATGTCATCAATCATTCTTCCAGGAATATGCAGAAGCTCACTGAAGTAATCAGCAATTTCTTTTGCACGGTAACCGTCTTTTTTTCCAAGAGAAACAAAGATTCTTGTCTGGTCGCCCCGGCTTACAGTGTCACGCGTATTGATTTTGCCATAATGCTTTGAACTCAGCTTTTCGCCATACATGATTGAAAGTACGCCGGCAAGAACTTGGGTTGCATCCTGATTTTCGCAGAGTTTTTTTGCAAGATCGGAATATTTTGCCGGAACTTCGCGGAGTTTTTCGGTAGTTTGGATTGTGGTTCCGATTGTGGCGGAAGCATCAGCTGCTGTGTCGGTAATTTCAGTGGTCGCTTCTGTTGCGACTTCCACATTAGTAGCAACTTCCGCACTTGCCGCGACTTCCGCACTAGTATCAACTCCCCCTTCTGTTGCAACTCCCACAGCAGTTCCAACCTCAGCTTCTTCAAAAAGCTTTTCCCTAAGTTCTCGAATAAGTCGTGCTTCCTTAATATCCAAAACGTCATGTACCGACGGAATCTTATCTTCCTTTAATTCGCTTTTTGTTGCGCGGTTTACGTTTCTTATAAAAAATGAAAGCTTTCGTTTTTCTTCAGGACGGACAAAAGTAACTGCAATTCCCGTTGTTCCTGCGCGACCAGTTCTTCCAATTCGATGAACATAAGTTGCCGTATCAAAAGGAAGGGAATAATTTACAACATGGCTCAATCCTGAAATATCAATACCGCGCGCTGCAACGTCGGTCGCAACAAGAATACGTGTTTTTTTCATTCTGAATCTTTCAAGAACTTTTTCACGCTGATTCTGCATTATATCACCGTGAAGGGCAGCCGCTTCGTAGCCACGCAAATCAAGCATACGGGTTACGTTATCGGCATCCATTTTTGTCATAGTAAAAACAAGACCGTAAAAATCTGGTGACATATCAATCAAACGTACCAGGGCTTCGATTTTTTCGCTTTCTTTTACAAACCAATATTTCTGGTCAATCAGAAGAGCTTCATCAATAACCTTTTCTTCTTCGATGATGTCATATTCACCCATAAAATCAGCAGCAATTTTAAGAATTGGGGCCGGCATTGTTGCACTGAATAAAAGGATTCTGCTGTCTGGATTTGCCTGTTTGAAAATATTTTCGATATCCTCGATAAAGCCCATATCAAGCATTTCGTCGCCTTCATCAAGGATAAAATATTTGATTTTACTGATATCGAGGGTTTTGCGCTCCAGATGATCCATAATTCGGCCAGGAGTTCCAACTACGATTTCACAACCGCGTTTCAAATCCTTTATCTGAGTTGCGTAAGAAGCACCGCCGTATAAAACAGTAGTGCGTGGGATTCCCTTGTTTGAAAAAGACTGCATTTCGTTGCAAGTCTGAACAGCAAGCTCTCGGGTTGGTTCAAGAATCAAAGCCTCAACATGGTCGCTTTTTTCGCGTATATTCTGAATGATTGGAAGTCCAAAGGCGGCAGTTTTTCCAGTTCCTGTACGAGCTCTGGCAATAAGATTACTGTCTCCATTCAAAAGACGGGGAATTGCAAGTACTTGAATTGGGGAAGGTGTAATAAAACCTTTTTTTTCAACTGCCTTTAATGTGTATTCGTCCAGACCTAAATCTGCGAATGTAACTGAATCTGATTCGTTTGAATCGTCTGTGATTAAATCGTCGTTAACTAACGATTTCTGTGTGGAAGAAATGCCTTCCTCTTCTTGAGAAATGATTGTATCTGTATCCATATATCCTCTGCCAGAATAGTGAAGCAAAGTTTACATGGTTAGTTTCGGAGGCACATCTCCACAAAATAAACTTTCGCTTTTATTCTGCTTTTATAGTCTGCAAGCAACAGACCTTGAAATTATTGACAAACTATACAGTATTTTGCATTTTATCGCAACAGGGCTTCCGCATTATAAATAACTCAATTTACAAAAAGGCTTCCGGTCGTGAGTTTTGTGGCAAAATCGCGCAATATTGCGCTAGACGCTGTTTGTGGTAAAGGAACTATTAACCTGCTGCAAATAGCGGCAGCCACAAACAGAGTCTTTTTGCCACAAAACTCACGACCTCACGCCAATTTATACTTTAAATATTTATAATACGAAAACCCAATATAAAGATTCTGGCAAACGCATTATAAAAGATTATGTTAGAACAAACACAAAGGAGTGAAATTGGTTTTGCGAAAAGACTCTGAAGTGCTGCCGCTCTAGCGGCAAAATCTATAATTACAAGGCACTTCAGCGTCTAGCAGGCGAGCCTGCGGTTTCGCAAAACCAATTTCACTCCTTTAATTATTTTTTTATATAATCTTTTATAATGTGTTTGCCAGGAATAATTATATAATTCCGAGTCCTGTAAGAAGAATTACAAACAACAGAACTGGAGCAACAAACTTTATCATAGCTGTATAAAGCCATTTTCGTCCAAACTTTTCGCCGTTAAGGGTGATTTCGTCAATGATTGTCTGAGGTTTGCAAACCCATCCTACGAGAATACAGGTAAGAATACCAATCAGAGGCATAAGAATGTTGTTGCTCAGGTAATCAAGAACATCAAGAATCTGTCCAACTGAACCATTAGGCAATGTAAGGTCAAAATACCAGATATTATATCCAAGACATACAATCAGAGAAACAACAAAGGTTGCAGCACTCATGACTAAAACAGATTTTTTGCGAGACCAGTTAAATTTATCAATAAGACTTGCAGTGATTGCTTCAAGAATTGAAACTGCTGAGGTAAGGGCGGCAAAGAGAACCATAATAAAGAAAAGGGCTCCCAAAATATAGCCGAAAATACCAAGCGAGTTGAAAATCTTAGGAAGAGCAACGAAAATCAAACTTGGGCCAGCTGTTTTAAGTCCGTCCATACCTGAGAATACAAATACAGTCGGGATAATCATAAGACCGGCAAGAACAGCAATTCCTGTATCGAAGGCTATAATCTGATTTACTGATTTTTCAAGTTTTACGTCTTTTTTCATGTAGGAACCATAGGCAATCATAATTCCCATTGCAATACTTAAGGAGTAGAAGAGCTGTCCGATTGCATCAAGACAGATTCTCAAAAATCCTCTGACTGTAAGTCCCTTAAAACTCGGAACCAGATAGATTTTTGCACCCTGTAAACCTGTTCTTGTAACTCCGTCAGCATCTGTAAACTTCAAGAAAAGGGCGTAAAAAGCAATAAATACAACAATTATTGCAAGAATAGGCATAAGAATCTTTGAATATTTTTCAATTCCTTTTTCAACGCCTCTGTAAACAATGTAAAAACATGCACCTGCAAAAATAAGTGTAAATACAATTGGCTGCCAGCTGCCTGCTATAAAAGAACCAAAGAAGCCATCCTGAACAGCAATTGAACCTTTTCCAATAATGTAGGTAATCATGTATTTGATTACCCAGCCACCAATTACACAATAATAAGGATAAATAATAAAGGGTACTACAAAAGAAAAAATACCGAGCCAGCCCCATTTTGGATTAATAAACTTGTAGGCTGTGAGTGGTCCCTGCTGGGTTTTTCTACCTGTTGCTACTTCAGTAATAAGCAGGGCAAATCCAAAAGTTAAAGCAAAAACTAAATAGACAAGCAGAAATAATCCGCCGCCATCTTTTGCAGCACAATAAGGGAATCTCCAGATGTTTCCCAATCCAACGGCACTTCCTGCTGCTGCAAGTACAAATCCAAGAGAGCCGGTAAAGGAATTACGTTCCTTTTTTTCGTTTTCCATAAATAAACCTCTAAACTATAATTTTTTGTTATATACAATATCTTTTCATTATAACATTAAAAATGAAAAAAATCATAAAAATTGAAACTTTATGTAATTTATGGTATAATAATAGAACTTATGGAAACAAAATTCAGTATAGACCAGAAGGTCGTTTACCCAAGTCAGGGTGTTGGTAAAGTTATTGATATCTTTGAAAAGAAATTCAAAGATAATATGCTTTTGTATTACAAGATTTATATAGAAGCCTCTGACATGGTTGTTATGATTCCGGTAGAAAAAGCTGATGAATTGGGAATCCGTCAGATTGTTTCTGCTAAAGAAGCCGAAGAAGCCTTGAATCTTTTATCAGAAGATTTTGAACCTATCACTTCCGACTGGAAACTCAGATATCAGATGAATTTGGATTTGCTTAAAAAAGGAACTGTTAAGGATATTGCAGAAATTGTTCGCTGTCTTTATAACCGCAGTAAGGTAAAGGAACTTCCAATTCTGGAACGCAAGCTTTATGATTCTGCAAAGAGACTTCTTGAAGATGAGATTTCTTTTGCTCTCGGAAAATCACAGAAAGAAATTGAACAGACAATTCATACAAAACTTGAGCCACCTGGATCTGTAGCAAAGGTTAAGCATGTTATTCCACTCGATGACGATGAAGATGATGATTTGATGGATGATGTTAACGAAAAATCCCGTGATTCAGATGATGATGATTTAGACGATGCTGATTCAGCAGATGCCGATATGGATGCTGATGAAGAAGATTTTGACGACGATGAATCCTTCTAAAAAAAAAGTTGCAGTTATAATAACAGCCGCCGGTAATTCAACACGAATGGGCGGCGATGTAAAAAAAGAATACATGTCACTTGGAAACGGCACAGTTCTTTCCTCTTGTGTTAAGGCTTTTGTTGATGCAGCAAAAAGTCCCCTTTCTACGTTTGTAATTTCCCATTTAATCATCACAGTTCCAGAAGATGGTTCAATGGGAGCCGTAGAAGCCGTTTCTGCTTTCTTTAATTTTGACGATACAATGCAGGAAAAGGTCCAGTATATTCAGGGAGGAAAAACAAGACAACTTTCTGTTTATAATGCGATGGACCACTTAAAGCAGTCAAATGATAAACCAGATATAGTTCTTGTTCATGATGGTGCCCGTCCTTTTGTTACCGAGCGTCTCATCAACGAAATTGTCATGGCTACTATTCAGGTTGGTGCTGCTGTTCCTGCAATTCCGGTAACAGATACAATAAAAGAAGTAGGGGCAAACGGTCTTATTTCAAAACATCTTCCTCGAAAATCATTAGTTGCCGTTCAGACACCTCAGGGCTTTACTTTTGTAAATCTTCTTTATGCTCATATTCAGGCAATTACCGACAATTATGAATATACAGATGATTCTGAGATTTACGGACGCTATTGTGGAAAAGTACAGGTTGTTCCCGGCGATATCAAAAATATAAAAATTACTTATCCTGGTGATTTGGAAAGGGCAAGAAGCCTATGATTCGAGTTGGTATCGGTTATGATTTACACCGTCTGGTTCCTAATCGCAGACTTCTTTTAGGTGGCATTGAGCTTCCCTTCGAAAAAGGTGAGGACGGACATTCTGATGGCGATGTTTTATTTCATGCTATAACCGATGCAATTCTTGGTGCTTCTGGACTTGGTGATATTGGTTCTTTTTTTCCTCCAGAAGACCCAAAATGGAAAGACGCTGATTCTGCTCAACTTCTTAAAACAGTCTGCCAGTCTGTTTATGCAAAAGGCTGGAAAGTCGAAAATCTTGACTGTGTAATCAAACTTGAAAAACCAAAGTTTATTCCTTACCGCCAAAAGGTTATTGCTTCAATTGCAGATCTTCTGCAAATCTCTCCGGACCAGGTCTTTGTTAAAGCAAAAACCGGTGAAAAACTTCCACCGGTTGGTACTTCCGAGGCTGTTGAAGCCTATGTTGTTTGTCTTTTATCTAAAGATTAATCATCTCCAAAGATTAATCATCAGGTAGTTCAAGCAAAAGGTCAATCTCTGTAGGCGTTCTGTTAAAGCTTGAAGCAATTTCCTGAATTGTCCATCCCTCGCGTTTAAGTCTCTTTATAGTTTCCCTGACATTAGGACTTATGCCGTTATCTTGAGCAGGTTTATTCTTAGAAACTTCATTCTTGGCTATACTATGAAGGGCTTCAAACTTGCTGTTTATTTCGCGACTTAACTGCTGCTGTTCAAGCTGGACTTTTTTCATGCCCGCATTTGCTGATTGCAGCTGGTCAATTCTCTTTTCTGTTTCTGTAAGAACTGTATCAAGATCTGTAAGTTTTGCTGCTGCTTCGTTAATCTTAGGTGAGTTCTGCAAAAGTCTGTCGACATTGTTTTGAACATCCTTGATTTCCTGAGGAAGAGAAGTAACCTGTCTGTTGCAGTCGGCAATTCTCTGTTCAAGAGTCTGAAGGTTTTTCCAGGAATTATCAACATCAGTCATTACGCGGCTAACCAGTTCATCCTTCTTAGACAGGCGTTCATATTGCTGTGAGATTTCGTCGAGTTTGTCGCGATAATTTCTAACAGCAACTTCCATACTGCTGATATCATCAGAAGTTGTATTGAGCGATTTGATTCTTTCGTCAATTGTATTTGAGAAGGCAATAAGCTGTCCGAACTTCTGTTCAATATTTGTGACACGCTGTTTCTGCTGTTCGATAGAAGAAAGCTGACGAGTCATGTCTTCGTTCATCTTTACCATATTGTTGTAATATACACTGTACTGGTCAGCGATTTCAGTGTAATTTTCTACGCGTTCAAATGAATCATGCAGAGCCTGTAATTTTTCTTCAAGCTGCTTTTTCATCTGATCTGCTTTTTCGTAGAGCTGGATGTTTGAACGAATTGTCTGGAGTTCCTTAGAAAGCTCACCCATTCTTACCTGCATGTCGTTTGTATCATTCTGCATTTTGAGTACAAACTGAGCCTGATTTGCACGGTTTTGTTCTGAGGCAGTCTGAATGTCTTTTTTGAGCTGGGCAAGATTTCTTGAAGAATCTTCATTCTGTTCTTTAACCCGCTGCTCAGTATCGGCAAGCATTTGTGTGTATGTTGTTTTAAGCTGATTGATAATCTGTTCAGAACGACTTTCGTATTCCTGCAGGGCTTCGTCAGTTTTATTCTGAAGCTGCTGTATTTCGGCGTTGAGCTTGTTCTGTTCACTCTGAATTGTTTTTGCATATTCCTGCATGTTCTGAGTGATTTTTTCTTCTGTTTCGCTAATGTTATCATGTGATGCAGCTTTGAAAGAGTCCAAATCCTGCTGGAATAAAGAACTTGATTCTTCCATCTGATTTCGCAACTGAACTTTCCAGGTGTTAAACTCACCAATGGCTGTGTCAATTTGCATGTTTGCGCTTTCCTGGCGATCCTGAACTGACTGTTCAAAGGTTTTGAGGTTAGCAAGCAGTTCTTCCTGAACCTTAGAGAGATTATTCTGAACAAGACTTACATTGTGCTCAACTTCGGACTTAAGCTCTTTTTCGGTATTGTTTGCAATCTGGTTGATTTTGCTGCGGGTAGCATCTTCAAACTCATTAAGTTTTGTCTGGAGCTGATTAAGAGATTCTTCCATGCCAGATTTTGACTGGTCAATTGACTGAGAAAGCTTTGAATACTGCTCAGAAGATTTTGTCTGCAGGCCGGTAAGATTATTCTTTAATTCTTCGAGATATTTACTTTCAAAAGATTTGCGTGAGTTTTCGTAATTTGAAGAAATCACGTTAAGCTTTGAATCCAAATCTTCTTTCCAGTCGGTGAGTTTTGTATCAATTTCATTGTTGTTTTTATTTAAACTGTTGTCAAAAGCAACCTGGAAATCATGGAGTTTAGCGCTCATACTGCCGGTAGCAGTAACCTTCAAATCATCAAGAGATTTGTCAATTTCGTGGAGTCGGACTTCAATAATGTCAGAATCTTCTTTTATATTTTTAGAAAACTCTTCATGGCGGCGCTGCTGCTCTTCGGTAAAGAGGTCAAAATCTCCAAGAACTCTGTTCTGAACCTCCTGCATGGCAGCTCTGAGACTCTTTTCGAGAGTATCAATGTCGCTTCCTGAGTTTTGAACCTGAGAAAGCTTGTATTCTATGTCCTTTTTGTAGTTATCAAGATTCTGCTCGATTTCTTCAAGCATATTCAAATGTTTAGCTTCGCTGTCTGCAACTGAACGCTTTAAGGAATCAGAAATAAGTTTGTTGAGATTTCCAAGCTTTGCTTCGGTTTCCTGCTGGAATGAATCAATTTTTATAGAAACAGAAGTGATTTTTTCTGCGATTTGAGGTTCAATTGCCGCGGCTTTTTGTGTTGCTGATTCACATTCATTCTGTAAAGAAAGAACTGCATTCTGAGCATTTTTAACAGAAGTGTCTGCGTCGGCAATGAGCTGCTGCAGGGTTTGTGTAAGATTTGTCTGCAAATCAGATATTTTCTGCTGGATGATAGAACTGTATTTTTCGATATTCTGATTTGATTTATCGGTAAAAGACTGTAAAGCTTCTGCTTCTTTCTGGTCGGCAGTGGTAAGTGCATCGCGGTAAAGACTTGCATATCGGTTCTGGATTTCCTGAATCTGAGAAGCAAGTTCTGACTGAATTGTTTCCAGGCTCTTTGAGTTTCCGTCAACATCCTTTTTAAGGAACTCACTTGTTTCGTTGCACTGTTTGAGACTGTTCTGAAGTTCAAGACGTAATTCAGCAAGCTTCTGTTTGTATTCTTCGCTTGCAGAAGTCAAAAGTTTTTCACGCTCATCATTTGCTTCATGTACTTCCTTGAGCTGAGTATCACATTCTTCTTTGAGCTGGGTGATTTTATTGGTGTAATCGTTTTTAATCTGCTCAAAAATACTCATATAGCCGGTTCTAAACTGAGTAAAATGACTTGCGTAATCCTTTTTTGTTTCTGCCATTCTGCTTGAATAATCATTTTTGATTTGTGAGAGCTGGCTTTCATAATCGTTTTTGAGCAGTGATGTCTGATTTGTGCAGTCGTCCTTAATCTGAGCAGTCTGGCTGGTGTAATCATTTTTAATTTGAGCAAATTGTGATGAATAATCGTTTTTAATCTGGTTAAAGTCTGTTGAATAAACATCTTTAAGCTGATCAATTTGAGTCTGATAGTCGCTCTTAATTGCTTCAATCTGCTTTGTATAATCGTTTTGAATCTGGGTGAACTGACTGTCGTAACCGCCCTTAAACTTTTCAAAGCTGTCTGCGTAATTTCCTTCAAACTGAGCAAACTGTTCTGAATAATCGCCCTTCAAATCTGCTACCTGATGTTCGTAATCAGAGCGTATCTGGGCAATACCGCTGTTACATTCATTTTTAAGTTGAGCAAAACGTTCAGTATAAACATTTTTGATTTCTTCAATCTGAGTATTGCAGGTGTTCTGGATTTTGGTCAACTGATTTGTATAGTCGCTTTCGAGTCCGTCCATCTGCTGGTTGTAATCATTTTGAAGTCCGCTGATTTTTCCTTCGCAATCATTTTTGATTTCTTCAATTACTGAATCGTATTTTGCCTGAATCTGGCCCAACTGGGAATCGTAATCAGACTGGAGCTGGTCAAACTGATTTGTATAATTTACATTCAGAGAATTAATCTTTTCCTGAGACTGATTTTCAAAAGAAGCAATTTCTTCATTTATGCGGTTTTCAACTTCTGAAACCTTGCCTGTACTTGCGGCAGAAAGCTCAGAAACTGCATTTTCGTAATCCTGCTGTAATTTCTGGTGCTGGGCAATAAAATTTTCGTTGAATTCATTGATTTTTTTATTGTTGATTGCGGTTGCCTTGTCAAAAGCTTCTGTGTATTTCTGAGCGAAATTCTGATAATCAGAATTGAATTTTTCTTCAAGGGCGCTGTAATCCTTATCATTTTTTGTAGAGATTGCTTCAATTTGTGTGTCGTATTTCTGACTGATTTTTGTAAAATCTTCGTTGAATCTGGCTTCGAACTTAGCAATAATGCCGTCATTTTTACCGCCCACACTTTCGAGCTGCTGGCTGTATTTATCGTGCAGGGCCTGAACCTTTGATGTGTAAGTTGCAGAAAGATTGTCAATGCTCTTGTTGAATTTTTCATTCATTGAAGTAAGGTTTGATTTTACATCAGCAAGCATTTTTGATTCAGATTCCTTGTATTTTGCAACTGTATCTGCGGTTTTTCCGTCAAAATACTTCTGAAGTTCGCTGTTTTTGTTTTCAAGATAGGTATTTAAATCTGCATAATTTTGTTCGATTTTTTGATTTGCTTCGGAAACACGTGAATCAAGCATTGCAGAAAGCTGAACTGTCTTGTTTTCGAGCTCCTTGATATAATTTTCTGAACGTTCTGTTGCTTTTTCGCTAAGGTGTTCAAATGCAGTGTTTTCGAGTTTTTCTGCATTTTCAGCTGCATGATTGTAGGTTTCCTGAATTTCGCGACGGATATCAGCAAGAGCCATCTGGGCATTATTTTTTGCTTCTTCAATTTCTGCTGAAATTTTGTCGGCATAATTTTTATATTCTGTTAAAAGTGTGTTTCCTACAGCCTTCAGTTGTTCTGCGTTGTAATCAGAAAATTCCTGTGAAAGCTTTGGAATGCGTTTTTCCAGAGAATCTACAGTCTGCTGCTGTTTGCCCAGTCTTGTTGTTAATGCATCAACAATTCCGCTTTCCTTTTGTACCCTCTGAAGATTTTCTTCAACCTGATCAGTCATTTCGCTCAAATCGTTGAGAATGCGGGAATAATTGTTAATCTGATTGCCAATATTCTGAATACTCTGAACATACTGATCGAGATTTTTAATTTTTTCGTTGAAATCTTCCTGCTGTTTTGTGAGCAATTTTACGGCTGCATTTGCCTGTCCCTGTCTGGAATCAAATTCAGCAATGAGAATATTGAAATCCTTTTTTATATCCTTATATTTTTTGTCAAAATCTTCCTCACGCTTATCTGCATAACGCCTGACTTTTTCAATTGCGTTTTTTTTCTTGTCCATCTCGTGAAAGTAAATTGAAATACCTAATGAAATTACAATAGCGATAAGAATTGAAATTACGATTTCCACTTTTTATTTCCCCACCCAATTTATAAGTTTTTTTATTCCCCAAAAATAAAATGTTCAAGCTGCGAATACTTGTAGAAAGTAAAATCAGCAACTTTTGACTTTTTTCCTAACTTTCCTTTTAATGGTGAAACAATCCAGCCTGCCTTGAGACCTGCATTTTTAGGACCGACGACATCATATTTGTGGTTGTTTCCAATATAAAAAATTTCTTCTGCCGGAACTCCAAGCCGCTCTGTTAACGCGAGAAAAGCTTTTGGTGACGGCTTTAATGCACCAACTTCTTCTGTTCCCAGCAGCAAATCACAGTAAGGCTTTAATCCCCATAGATCACCTTTCTGTTCTGGTGGGAAATCCGAAAGCAATGCAACTTTTAGGCCTGCTTCCTTAAGCCGCTTAATCAACTCGCGTGAACCTTTCATGCAGTCAAACTTAGTAAAATATTTACGTAAGCCATAGTACACGAAGTCATCAAGTTTTTTCTGAGCTTTTTGAGGAGTGCAGTGCAGTTTTTTAGCCATAAGCTCTGCCTGGGCTGTCTTAAAATCAGCATAATAATCAGATTTTCTAAGTTCCACACGGGCAAGCCCATAAAGTGAAAAAAATCTTAAATGCTTCAAAAAATGAAAAAATATGCGTCTATTCAATTTGCGTTCTTCATAGAGAGTTCCGTCAATATCGAATGCGACAACCTTTATTTCGCCTAAATTAGAAATTTTCACCTCACAATTATACACTATTATTGTAAAATATGCTAATATAAAGCAATATTTTTTGGAGTTAATATGAAACTGACTGGAGCACAAATTATTGTAAAATTATTGGAAATGTATGGAATTAAGACTGTAGCCGGTATGCCGGGCGGTATGATTCTTCCTCTTTATGATGAATTAAATCGTTCTTCAATCCGACATGTGCTAATCCGTCATGAACAGGCTGCTGGTTTTATTGCTCAGGGGATTGCCCGAACTACAGGAAAACCTGCTGTCTGTATGGTAACTAGCGGTCCTGGTGCCATGAATCTTTTAACTTCAATTGCAGATGCCCGTGCAGATTCTGTACCTATTATTGCAATCACTGGACAGGTAAATACAACTCAGATTGGAACCGATGCTTTTCAGGAAGCAGATACCTTTGGACTTTCTTTTCCAATTACAAAACATTCAATTCTTGTAAAATCACCGGAAGAACTTCTTACTGCTATTCCGACTGCTTTTGCTGTTGCTGTAAACGGTCGTCCAGGTCCGGTTTTAATTGATATTCCTCGTGATGTTCAGTTAAAGGAAATTGAAATTGATAAGCTTCCAGATGTTATAGATGCAAAATCTCAGAATGTCCGCTTCCATACTCCGATTGATGAATATTCTTGCAGAATAGAAAAAATTGCTTCTCTGCTTGCAAAATCCAAACGTCCTGTTTTATTCTGTGGTGGCGGTTGTAACACACAAGCTGCTGCTGACGGTATAAAAAAACTTACCGACAACTATAAAATGCCTGTAGTTACAAGTCTCATGGGCTTGGGTTGTATTCCAAAATCATCAGCTCTTTTTATTGGCATGATTGGAATGCACGGAAGTTATGCAGCTAATGTTGCAATGCATGACAGCGATTTAGTTATTGCTGCCGGAGTTCGCTTTGATGACAGGGCAACTGGTCTTGTTTCCAAGTTCTGTCCTAATGCCAAAATTGTTCATGTTGATATAGATGCCGCTGAGGTTGATAAAATCCTTACATCCACAGTTTCAATCATTGCTGATGTAGAATCAATTCTCCCTGTGATTGCTCAAGTGCTTTTAGAAAAAGGCATTACTTCTGATGAAGCCTGGCTCAAAAAAATCCAGGAATTAAAAGCTCACAGTGAATCAGATACTGCAGGACGTCCAGAAGGCGAAAGTCTTACAAATCCTAGAACTTTTATAGCTTCTGTTCCAGAATTATCTGCTGCAGCCGGTATTCCAGCAGAAGATTTAATTGTTACAACCGACGTTGGACAACATCAGATGTGGGCAGCCCAGTATTATCCTATTGAAAGACCAAGAAGCTTTCTTACTTCCGGCAGTCTTGGAACAATGGGCTTTGGACTTCCTGTTGCAATTGGTGCGGCTCTTGCAAATCCTAAAAAACGAATTGTTTGTTTTAGCGGGGATGGTTCAATTATGATGAACTTACAGGAACTTGCTACCCTTGCAGAACAGAATCTTCCTGTAACCCTTATTATTTTTGAAAACAGAACGCTTGGAATGGTTTATCAGCAGCAGAAATATCTCTTCGATAAAAATTACAGTGCTTCTGTTTTTGATTACGTGCCAGATTTTATTCAGCTAGCAAAGGGCTTTGGAATAAGGGCAGTTGACGCAAGTGACAATCCGGACTGGTACAAAACAGCCTTTGACTCTAATGCTAAAAACAAACCTTGCCTTGTAAGGGTTAGAATCAATCCAGAAGAACTTGTTTTGCCATTTGTTCCGGGTGGAAAAGCAAATATTGATTCAATAAGAAATTAAACGACTCAGTTTTTTTCGGTGATTTCCAGGAAGGCAATTTCTATATTCCAGTTGAAAATTGTCTTTTCGCATGCGGCAATCAAAAGGTTTATGATTTTCTGTAAATCTACTGTGCCAACTTTTTCCTGCATTTTTGCCCCGTAAGCCGAGTTTTCCGCAGAAAACCATTTTTCAATTTCCTGGGGAGTTATACGCCTCTTTTCCTGAATCTGCTGGCAGGCAATCTTTACGTCAAAACCTCTTTGCCTGAAGGTATTTGCAATAAAAACGCCATCCCAGGAGAATAAAGTATTTTCTCTGTCTCCAAAAAACTCCTGTTCTGCGGCTTCCATTTTTGAAAGAATTGGAGCAAAAACTTCAGAGGCATCGGTTGTCAGAATCTGCTTTCGTATGAGCTCTGAAATCTTCTGGCCGTTACAAGGAATACGCTGAGAGATTATTACCTTAAAGCCGTCAGCAAGCGGACATTCATATTTAAAGTTTTCATCAGTATCATCTTCATCATCGTCCTTGTATGGTTTTCCCCCCGCACTTTCTTCTTTGGTGCTTTTTTGCGGAGTAAAAAGTGATTTAATTGAATCCGAAAGTGCAATAATTGATGCTTCCGAAACAAAAGGATCTGTAAAATACAGACGGTCGAAAATTGTACCCTTATACTGAAACTTTAGAATTAAATCGTAAAAATCACGTTCGGTTAAAAAGTCAGTAGAAATTGATTGTCCACGAACCTGCAGAATAGGACGATCCAGTTCGCCCAGTGTTCTTCCGTATTGTTCAAGAATCTGCATTCCTTTTTCTGTACGGCAGACGCCACAGGTAACTCCTTCCGGGGTTTTTCTTGCAATTTCCCACAAGAGCAGGCCCGAATCAGCATTCCAGACAAGATTTCTGTCGTGTCTGGATAAAGCTGCCATTTCAATCATTGTGTCACGGATTTGCAAAAGTATTTCTGATTTGTTTGAATCCAGTCTCTGCTGCCAGTGTCTGTCGGCTCTGTTCAAGGCAATTTCTTTGGCTGCATCTTTAGGGCTAAAGGTAAGGTTTTCAGCTTTTTTTACAGAGCCACTCTTAAAATGCTCGTTTACCCACCATTGCGAAATTGGATTTGCTCCAAACTCGCTTTCTGCACAGGATTTAGCAGTTGGAGAACGTAAGCCCTGAATTGGAATTATATTCATTGAGCCTGTTTCTTCAGGCTTTGATGCCAGAATATCAGCCGAGATTTCTTTTTCTGTTTCCTTTTCAAGAATTGAGGCAATCTGTATTTCTCGTCGCGACAAAACATCGCTTCTGATTTTTCCTTCATAGCCCTGAGTGCTTGGAGTATAAAAAACGCGACCCATTAAAACATCCGGCAGATATTGCTGGGCAACCCAATGGTCTCTGTAGGCATGTGGGTATAGATAACCGCTTCCGTGACCAAAACCTTCTGCATCGCGGGAAGAATCTCTCAGGTGGTTTGGAACCTCGGTATCTTCTTTTTCAACAGAGGCAAGTGCATCAAAAAAGGCCATAGAACTGTTTGATTTTGGTGCAGTCGAAAGATAAAGAGCTGCATGAGCCAGAAAATAACGACCTTCCGGCATTCCGACACGGTCAAAAGCTTCTGCACAGGAATTAACTACGCTGATTGCATTTGGATCGGCAAGTCCTGTATCTTCGCAGGCAGAAATAAGCATGCGGCGGAAAATAAAATGTGGATCTTCTCCAGCTGCAACCATACGCGCAAGCCAGTAGCAGGCTGCATCCGGGTCTCGCCCACGCAGAGATTTTATAAAAGCAGAAATTATATCGTAATGATAGTCGCCGTCTCTGTCGTAAAGGACAACCTTTTTCTGAATGGATTCTTCGGCGGTTTCTTTAGATATATAGATTTTTGTTCCGTATTCAGGAATTGGAGGCTGCATAAAAGGAGCCCATTTTTCGGGAGTAGTTTCTACAGCCAGTTCCAGGGCATTCAAAAGGGAACGAGCATCTCCATTTGCTGTCTCAATAAGATGTTCCAGTGCTCCTTCTTCAAACTCAATTTTCCAGTGACCGTAACCGCGTTCTTCATCATGAATCGCCTGCTGGGCTGCCTTCATCAAATCATCATTTGTAAGCGGCTTGAGTTGAAAAACCCTTGAACGGGAAACGAGAGCTTTGTTGACTTCAAAGAAAGGATTTTCGGTAGTTGCACCTATAAGGATGATTGTACCATTTTCTACCCAGGGGAGTAAGGCGTCCTGCTGCGATTTATTCCAGCGGTGAACTTCGTCTACAAAAAGGATTGTGCGGCGGGTGTAGAGATTGTAATAATCATTTGCCTGTTTTATTGCATTACGAATATCCTGAACACCTGTGAGAACGGCATTCAGGGTAAGAAAGTTTGATTTTGTATGATTAGCAATAACCCTTGCTAATGTTGTTTTTCCAGTGCCGGGTGGACCGTAAAAAATGATGGAAGTAATCTGGTCAGCTGCAATTGCACGCCTTAATAAACGTCCCTTGCCAACAATATGGTCCTGTCCTATGTATTCATCCAGACAGCGGGGACGCATACGAGCGGCAAGAGGTTCCTGTAGTCTTTTTGCCTGTTCAAAAAGAGTGTCGTCCATTATCTCCTCAATATTTCTTTATTCTCTGTTCCAGTTTCCTCGTGATGGGTAATAAGCCCAAAGACCAACGTTTTTATAATTTACAGCGGTAGAAGTTCCTGAAGATTTAAATCCAATGGAACTGTAAATAATGCTGTCCAGTTCATCTTTTGACGGATCTGCAACCAGAAGAGTGAAAATCTGATATGATGAAGAAAGCTGAATTGCAGCATTTGTTGTAAATGAAGCTAAGTAAGCGGAATTATTGCTGTTCAAAAGAGGAGTTCCATCAGCATTTACCTTCATTTTTACAACTCCACCAGCATATGTTGAAGAAAGTGTATAATCAGCTCTTCCAATAAAAAGTGAATCTTTTGTCATTGCAAGGCAGGAAATATCTTCACCTGCATCAAGAACAGTAGTTTTTGTTGGAGTAATTGAAGAACCAGCACTTTCGCAGGTAAGACTCAATAAATTGCTGCTGGAAATATGTGAATGATCCTGAGTAGAGCGGTTGGAAGTTCTTGTTGAACCATAATAAATTATTGTAGCATCTGTATCCTTTGTTTCGTTTGTTGTTACTGCAATTGAATCAAAGAAATAATAATTTCCATTAAGATAGGCAACTGAGTCTATATCAAGTCCTGTGCTGTTATCTGCAATAATCATAGCTGGAGAAGAAGAAATATCTGTAGCACCGGCATCTTTTAGGATAATAATATTGTCAGGTACATTTTCATTAGAAATGACTTTTGCTGTTGGATTTTCTGCATCTAATGGGTTTGTGCCATTAAGCTTGTAGTAAGTAGCACTTTCTGTTTCCCTAAAGCCGTTTCTTAAATAAGCAACTCTGTGTTCTTTCTGAGGTGTGTTTGAACAGAAAACATTAAAGTCGCTATACCAGTAACTGTATCTTGATTCGTTTATAAGTGTGAAAAAGTTATATTCTTTTTTAGAAGAGTCATATGATTCGGAAGCAATTTCTACCCAGTCTGAAGTTGAAGTTAAGCTTCCGTTTTCTGAAAGAGAGAAACTTGAGTTGGCCCAGATTCGGACTGTATGTGGAACTGTTTTTCCTTCAGCTTCGTCTTTTGTGTATTCAATTGTTACAAGATAAAGTGTGTCAGCATCTGCAGCAACCTTTATGATTGTCTGTCCCTCGTGATTATAAGCCCCACCTGTACCATAATATTCAAAGTGATGCAATTCAAAAGGAAGAAGACTTTTGTCATATGTTTTCCATGAAGAATTATTACTTCCAGAACGTACATTTTGAGTTTCTGCATTCTTGTATCTTAATCCGCCGTCAGCAGCAAGAACTAATATTTCCTTGTCTCCAACTGTATAGCGGATTATAGAATTAATTGAACCTGAAACTGTTTCGTCTTCCGGGGCTACATCCTGAGTAATATTATAGAATACCGGATCAAAACAAGAAGAAAGACCAACTGCCAGAAGAATAGTAAAAATTGTATTAAAAAATCGTTTTTTCATAAAAGCTTTCATAAAAAATCCTGAAATTAAAAGTATTAAAAAATATTATAAGTGGTAGCGGACTGTAAGATTTATATCAGCAAATAGTCCGTTCCAGTTTTTTGAACTGTCTTTGAACCACTGTGGAATCCAGAAACCTGTGCTTGAAATTCCTAAAGAAAAAGATTCGTTTATTCGGTAAAAAGCACCAGCAGACACTTTTGCTGTAAAGGAAGGGAAGTAATTCATATTCTGCCAGGTTTCGTAAGCGATACCTAAGTTAAAATAACATGGAAATTCAAATTTTCCTATACTTGGCTGTAAGAGAACGCCTCCTGTAATTGGAAGCATAACAAGAATTTTATTTCCTATAGAAAGATTGTATGACAGGGAAATTTCTCCACCTACGCCAAACCAACTATTAAGAAATCTGTAATAACCTAATTCAATATCACCGCCCCAGTAAAGAGAGCCGTTTCCATTTTTTACTGAGCCACCAAAACTTAAAGGTGCCTGACCGCCTAAGCCAAATTTAAGGAACTGGTCTCCAGCTCCGTTTGTTTCATAAACATAGCCGTCATCATATTCATCACCGTCATCTTCTTGTGCAAAAGCAAATCCGGAAATCAATAAAGTCGTAAAAAGAATAATAAAAAAACGTTTCATATTGCTCCATTTTCTAATTTATAATATCTTTAAAATATACAGTTTTTGCTGTCATATTTCAATAAATATGCAAAAATGGAAACGTTACAGCATGCAAAAGGTTACAATATAAGTTTATATATTTTTGGAGGATAAAATGAGCGCAGTTATTATTGACGGTAAGCAGATTGCCGCAGATGTTCGGGCAGAGGTTGCAGAAAAAGTAAAGGAATTGAATAAGAAAGGCATTGAGCCTTGTCTGGCAGTTATCCTTGTTGGTGAAAATCCTGCAAGCGTTTCTTATGTTACAGGAAAACAGAAGGCCCTTGCAGAAGTTGGCATGAAAGACCGTTCCATCAAATTACCGGAAACTACATCCGAAGATGAACTTCTTAAACTGATTGAGCAATTAAATAATGACAGCACCGTTCACGGAATCCTTGTTCAACTTCCACTTCCACGTCAGATAAATGAAGAAAAGGTTATTATGGCAATTGACCCGCGCAAAGATGTTGATGGCTTTCATCCTGTTAATGTGGGAAATCTGGTTATTGGTAAAAAAGCTTTTCTGCCATGCACACCTCACGGAATTATTGTTCTGCTTAAAAAAATGGGCATAAAAACTGATGGTGCAAATGTTGTTGTGATTGGCCGCTCTAATATAGTTGGAAAGCCGGTTTCTCTCTTGCTGAGCCGTAAAGATACAAACTCTACTGTAACAATGTGTCACACTGGAACTAAAAATATTGCAGATTATACCCGCAAGGCTGATATAATCGTTGTTGCTGCTGGTCGTCCTCATACTCTGTCAGCTGATATGGTTAAAGAAGGCGTGGTTGTTATTGATGTTGGTGTAAACCGCATTCCAGATGCAAGTAAAAAATCAGGCTTCCATCTTGAAGGGGATTGTGATTTTGCAGATTTGAAGGAAAAGGCAAGCTATATCACTCCTGTTCCAGGTGGCGTTGGTCCAATGACTATTGCCATGCTTATGCAGAATACTTTGGAAGCAGCTATGAAAGAGGAAGAATAATAATGCGTGACATTCAGAATGAAGAGGATACCCGCGAGATTCCCCTCCAGAAAGTAGGGGTAAGAAACGTAAAATATCCGGTTGTCGTTTTGGACAAAAATAATAAAACTCAGAATACTACGGCCTCTGTAGATTTATTTGTGAATCTTCCCCATAATTTTAAGGGAACACACATGTCACGTTTTATTCAGGTTTTTCATAAATATCACAAGGATATTTCCATGCAGCACTTTTGGGAAATGCTTGAAGAAATCCGTACAAAACTGGATGCCCAGCGTGCCTTTGGAAAAATTATGTTTCCATATTATATTGAAAAACTTGCTCCCGTTACAAAATCTCCAGGAATTATGGAATACAATTGCGGTTATGAAGCAACCGTTTCTGAAGATGGCAGTCGTGATTTTTATGTAAATGTGGAAGTTAGAATTGCAACCCTTTGTCCCTGCTCCAAAGCAATTTCAGAGTACGGGGCCCATAATCAGCGGGGGCTGGTAAAAGTTAAGCTTTTATATACCGATTTTTTCTGGATTGAAGATGTAATTGAAGCAATTGAAAGTGCCGCTTCTTCTCCATTATATTCCGTTCTCAAACGCCAGGACGAAAAATACGTCACGGAACACGCCTATGAAAATCCTCGTTTTGTAGAAGATGTAGTTCGCGACGTCTACCTTGCCCTAAAAAAAATGAACTTCAAATGGTTCAGCGTTGAATGCACCAACGACGAAAGTATCCATAATCATGATGCTTATGCTTACACAGAATTTAATGCTGAAGGGGAAAATTTATGACATACTTTTTTGAAACTTACGGTTGCCAGATGAATATTGCGGAGTCGGCGGCTATTGAACAGCTTTTGATTTCACGTGGGTGGGAAAAATCGCCTGATGCTGAAACTGCTGATTTAGTTATTATAAATACATGTGCGGTTCGCGCTACAGCTGAAAACAGGATTTTTGGACGTTTGGGCTGGTATGCCGGCTTAAAGGCTGTTCGTGCCTGTGTGAATGGAGCCAAGGCTAAATCTCTTGAAAAAGCCGTAGACTTTGTAAAGGATGGCGCAAAACCTCTTACTCTTGTTGTTACCGGCTGTATGGCAGAGCGTCTCTTAAAAACCTTCAAAACAGAATATCCTTTTATAGATTATGTAGTCGGCACTTATGCCAAGCAGCATTTTGTAGAAATTGCAGAAGCAATGGAAAATCACACTGTTACTCCTCAGCTTAGGGATGATGAATTATATCGTTTTGCTCCTCTTTCCTATGAGCCGGGATCATTTTCAGCCTTTGTTCCAATCATGCACGGCTGCAATAAGTTCTGTACCTTCTGTATTGTTCCTTATGTTCGCGGAAGGGAATTGAGTCGACCGGTAGAAGAAATTATTCACGAAATTGATGTTCTTTCTTCTTATCGGGTTCGCGAAATCACCCTGCTTGGACAGACTGTTGATGCCTACAAAATGACAGACAAAGACGGAAAGGAAGTTGATTTTGCTGATTTGCTGGAACGCATTGCAATCCATCTTAAAGAAATTAATTCCAGCATTGAATGGGTTCGCTTCATGTCCAGTCACCCTAACGACATGACAGAAAAGGCAATTAAAGTGATAGCAAAATATCCTGTTTTGTGCCATCACATCCATCTCGCAGTTCAGCACGGTTCAACACCCCTCCTTAAAAAAATGAACCGTCGCTACACAATAGAATATTACGAAGAGCTGGTTTCAAAAATCCGCCATCATATTCCAGATGTTTCTTTAACAACCGACCTTATGATGGGCTTCCCAGGCGAAACAGAAGAAGATGTAGAAGCAACTCTGGGGCTGATGAATCGTGTACGTTACGAAAATGCCTTTATGTATTATTACAATCCGCGCGAAGGAACTCCGGCTGCAAAATATCCTAATCAGGTTCCGCTTAAAGTAAAAAAAGAGCGATTACAGCGGGTTATAGATTTACAGCTCAAAATCACAAGTGAAGAAATGGAAAAACGGGTTGGCGGCACTGTAAAAGTTCTTGTAGAGGCCGTAAGCCGTGATGATAAATCTGAACTTCTTGGAAAAACAGAACAGGATGAAAGGGTTGCATTTAAGGCCGATGAATCATTGATTGGTGGCTTCTGTTATGTTAAAATAATTTCGCTTAATGGAAATACTTTTAAGGGCCAGCTTATTGAAGATTCCGTAAAGCATCTTGAAGAAAAGGATTTATAGAAAAGATTTGTAGAGATAGAGAAGGACTGTAAAATGATTTTTGGATTGATTTTTATTCTTGCCATAGTTGTAATTCTTGCCTTTTTTGTAGGAAAAAATCTTGATAACACAACAGCAATCTGGTTTTTTAAAAGCTTTGAAAATAAAAATGTCGTTGTGATTGTTTTTGTTGCCTTTGCCGCTGGAATTATTTTTTCTCTGATTTGTTATATGATTGGTAAGGTTCTGAAAGAAAATCAAATTGTTGAGCCGCAGAAAAAGACCCGTGCAGAAAAGAAGCTTGAAAAAGAACAGGCAGCAGCAAAGCTCGCAAGTGAAAAAGCCGCTGTAAAAGCAGCAAAAATGGCTGCAAAAACTGAAAAGATGGCTTCTAAGGAATCTTCCCAAAGTCCTGCTGAAATAAAAGAAAATAATTCCGATAAAAAATAATAGAATGAAAAAATCAATTTTTTGTGCCTTAGTTTTGTTTATCTCATCTTTTATTTCTGCCAGTCTTTTTGCAGAATCAAAAGCAAAGGATATTGTTAAGGAAGCAAGTCATAAATCCAGCGTAAATGATTCAATCGCTTATATAAAAGCTGAGCTTCCCAAACTTACTGTTCTTTCAGAAAAGCGTGCTGTCTATATTTTTTTAGCCGGTATTCAGGAGCAGCTTTCACTTTATGAAGAGGCACAAAAAAATTATGTAGCAGCTGCAGCAATTTCCGCGGGTGATGCAGAAGGAATGCCCAAAAAAACAAATGAGCAGCTGGTTCTGGATGCTGTCCGCTGCGCTCTTTGTACCGGCGATTCTGCAACTGCTGACAGTTATCTTAATTCCGCAGTCCGCAATTCAAAAAATGCCGAAATCCTTTCTTATGTAAAACTTTATACCCAGTGGAGCGCTCTTTGCCGTGCTGAATCTGTTCAGGATTTGCAGGAACCGCTGGAGCTTCTTAAAGCTTACTTAAAAATTGATTCAATGAAATCCGTTCATCCTGTAATTTTGCTGACTTTATGGTATGTGAGCGGTGAAGATTCTTATTCTGATAAAATTATAAAAGATTTTCCTTTGTCTACAGAAGCGGCAATTGTAAAAGGTGATGTTCAGCTTCTTCCTACTCCTTTCTGGTTTTTTGTTCCTAAAAGTGGAATTGCGGAGCAGGGTAGTGGAACTCTTTCTTCGACCGAAGAAGCTTCAGCAGTTGCGACCTCTCCTGCAAAAGAAAGTCCAGTTGCCGATAGCCAGTCTAAGTTTTCAAAATGGCAGCTTGGTCTTTTTAAAACTGAAAGCAATGCAAAGCTTCTTGCTGATGAATTAAAATCCAAAGGGTTTGCTGCTTACGTTACTTCCGAAAAGCGTGCCAGCGGAACCACCTACTATATTGTTCTTGTTGATGAAGTAAAAAGCGGAAATATTGCGGATTCTCTGAGAAGTGCAGGCTACGACTGCTATCCTGTTGATTAAGGTCGACGAATAAGATCGAATAAGGTCTACAATTAATTATATATGGAAAAAATCTCCATAATCCTCTATAATAATAACATCATTTTATTTTGGAGGAAAAATTAAATGAAGAAGCTTATTGCTATTGCTATGATGGCAGCACTTATCTGCACATCAACCTTCGCAGCTCCTAAGAAAAAGGCTAAGAAAGCTGCAAAAAAATCATCTGTAAAAATCGCTATGGTAACAGACTCTGGTGATATTACAGACCAGTCTTTCAATCAGACAACTTATCAGGCATGTAAAGATTACGCTGAAGCTAACGGACTTGAGTTCCAGTACTACAAACCTGCTGGTGATTCAACTGCTGACCGCGTTGCTTCTATCGATGCTGCTTATCAGGATGGTTACAATGTAATCGTTCTTCCTGGCTTCCTTTTTGGTGAAGCAATCGTAAAAGTTGCAAAAGATTATAATGATGCAAAATTCATCGGTCTTGATATTAGTGAAGGCGACCTTGGTGGAGAAGCTGTTCCAGCTAACGTATTCTGTGCAGTTTATGCAGAAGAGCTTCCTGGATATTTCGCTGGTTATGCTGCTGTAAAAGAAGGTTATCGT
>JAEEGK010002586.1_pt1 | contig 45366 bp, 39 predicted proteins | sample 8958771 | NCBI WGS metagenome assembly JAEEGK01 (sample SAMN16246547, study PRJNA631951) | gut metagenome | biome: gut microbiome; feature: rumen; material: SC-attached | host: Bos | place: Iran: Karaj | collected 2018-10
AAAAAGGAATGATATGATTTCGAAAATCCTTTCTGGCAAATCGTTGCCAGAAGCCGTTGAGTATAACGAGCAAAAGGTCCGAGAAGGCGTAGCAGAATTAATCGACATTAGTAATATAGGTTCGGCTAACTATGTCAAGGAAACGTTGGAGAAAGTGAGTGGATTTAATCAACGATGCCAAAAACCAGCGTTCCATCTGTCATTATCATTTCCTGCTGATGAAAGAGAGTTGAGCGACCGTGAATTAAGTCAGATTGCCAAAGATTTCATGACGCGATTCGGGTTCGGGGAACATCCTTATGCGGTCTATCGTCATAGAGACACGAACCATCCCCATATTCACATTGTTTCAACTAGGATTTCATGGAAGGGGGAATATAAGAATGTGCATCAAGAACACCGTCTTGCAAGTAAAATTTCGGGTGAGATTGAAGAAAAATACGGGTTGATTCGGGTGGACAGAAGCCAAAAGAAGAAAGAAAGTAAAGCCAAACGAATTATCCCAGGTACTCCAGATAAGAATAACGTACGACAACACATTACAGACGCAATAACCAACACGCTGGCTGAGCGAAAAAGCTTTGATATTACAGCATTCGAAGAACGTCTGAAGTCATTTGGGGTAGGAATGAAAGTCAGAGAAGAAAAAGTTTCGTATTATCTTATCAACGAAGAAGGGAAACAAACAACACGCGCTATTCCTGCTTCATCGATATTCATCCCTACAAAATCAGCGTCTTTCTCGCCAACATATAGGAAATTAAACGCATTCTTTAGTAAACGGAGGAAGGCGGAAGTGGCTATCTTGAAGAAGAAATTCTTGTGGTTGCAAAAATATGATGTTGTATCGAAGAAGGCATTTGAAAACTTCTTGGATAAAAACAATTTGAAAATCAAATATGCGGAGAATTCTGGCGGGATATATGGCATCAGTTTCATCGACACCAAAAACGGCGTTGTTTTTAAGGGTAGCGAAATAGATTGTCCATACGCCTTTTTGAGAGAAATACTTTCGGGGAGGGCAACGATAAAGAAGGGCAACGAGCAAGCCTTCATTGAGAAATGCTACCGGGCTTTGATTGCTGCGAACAAACACCTTGGAGAAAGGGATTTGCTTGTAAAGGAAGAGTTTAGAGAATTATTCTACGAACAGATTAGGCGGTCTGCCAATGACTCTTTTGCCCTTTCATATCAGAAGGCGGCTGACGAATTCATCGATAGTCGGAAAGCGGAAATCGAAAAGACAGGGGGACATAAAAATGGCGGCAAGGGAGAAGCCATTAAGGAATCTCGTCATGGCTCGATAGTTGACACCCTTGCAAATTCAGCGCTGAAATCTGGCGGCGGCTTGTTGCGCGACTTAATGTCAGCGGCATCATCACAGCCTAAAGACGTCGTGCAAGACAATGACGAAGAAGAAGACAATGAGACGAGAATAAAAATCTTGTTGGGCAAACTAATCAAGTAGTTGCCGATAGAATTATTCTTCTATCGGGTCAATATCTTCAACATAGACAGAGCCTGTTCCGTCACAAAGCTTGCATTTGCAGATTTTTCCGTTACGCATATTAAGCAAGCCTTCACCACGGCACCTACTGCAAGTCTCGAGACGGTATCCAGGTTTCGGAAGGCGGCAAATCATAAATCCGTGCTTTTTATGCCAATTATCGTGGCAATCGACACAAAGCGTCTTAATCAGCTCCTGTGGATAATCCCAAATTTCTTTCCCTTCAATGTACAGCATGTGGTGTACGTGCAGTTCGTGAGCCGATTTCTTTTTGTTGCAGATTTGGCAAGTGTAATTGTCTCGTTCAAAAACTGTCTTTCTGAACTCATACCATTCAGGCATGTTCAGTAACTTTTTGTAGTTTGATTGCATACTTTTTCTGTTTTAGATAATTTTTTCCGTCCCGAAAACGCAGCCTGCATTTAAGCGAGCATTAAGATTTTATTTGGTCGGTTTAGGGCTCGCGGTTGTCAAGACGCGGCTGCCGCCGTCTTGACAATAAATGCACGCGGAGTTAGATTGGGAAAAGAATTATCGGGGAAAGTTCTTGTTGTCTATACGCAGAGCTTTTATGCCGTGAAAGACAAACATTGTCGCAACGTGTATGAATGTCAATATATTTCTATTACATTTGAGCCGTAAGGGATAATCCTTTTACAGGCGAACTAACTTCAAAAAATATGAATAAAATCACATTCATCAGCATTGCCATGGTGTTGGCGGTGCATAACATTTATGCGGCTGACGCATGGAATGGCACCATGGAAGAATTTACAGAAGGCGACGGAAGCAAAGAATCGCCATATATTATTGGGTCTGCTAACCAACTGGCGTTTATGTCGTATGTAGTCAGTGCCGGGACGCAGGGATTCGATACTTTGCACTACAAACTAATTGCGGACATCGACCTGAACAACCAACCGTGGTTTAGCATTGGCGGCGCAATGAATCCATTTAAAGGTGATTTTGACGGCAATAATCACACCATTTCGAATATGAATGTTGCCGACAGTTCGGCAGAAACGCGCAGCATCGGATTATTCGGATATGCGAGTGGTGCAACCATAAAAAACATCACGGTAAAAGGTATTGTTAAATCTAAAAGAAGCCAATCAATAACATCGTATTGTGGCGGTGTTTGCGGTTATGCGAGCAGTACGTTTTTTTACAATTGCCACAACGAGTGCATTATTACTGACAATGCGGAAAATGAAACGCAGTTCGGAAGCATTGACAGTTCCTTTGTGGGCGGAATTTGCGGTTTTGCTGAGAAATCGGATTTGGCCTTCTGCCACAATGCAGGGAATCTTGCCACTGAATCAGTCACTGAATATACCAATGAGTCCATACTACATGTAGGTGGTATCTGTGGCAAATCGAACAACACCCGAATCAAATGTTGCTACAACAATTCGACCATTTTGGTTAAATCTGCTCAAACAAGCGATTACGTAACTTGCTATAACAGAACCTATCACTATGCTGGTGGCATTTGTGGTTGCATGAGCAATAATTCTGATATCAATTCGACTTACAATGTTGGCAAATTAACAAACAACTATCTGTCGGCAAGAAATGGCAATGACATGCCTTCGACAAAATACGCCGGCGGCATTTGCGGCTTTGCCAACCAGTTGTCGACCACAACAAACTCGTCGTTTGAAGAGCATTGCTGTGAGTCGAGCACATACGGCGGCACAAAAACCAATGCTGGCAGTATGCAGACAAGCGCCTTTATAACGACATTAAACAGCGAGAATTCGTGTGCGTTTGTTTCTGACAATCAGTCGCAAAATGGTGGCTACCCGGTATTGAACACCATTTATGAAATCATAACTGAAACGAAAGCCGGCGAAGGAATAACCGTTAATGGCGCTGATTTTTTCAATGGTAAAGAGATTACAATCAAAGCACATCCCGCTGTTGGCTATCATTTTGTAAAATGGACCGACGGCAACGATATTACTGACAGTGTGCGGAATATCATCGTGTCGCGCGACAGCGTTTTTGGCGCGATTTTCGAAATCAACCAATACACTGTTTCTGTTGATTTTAATGAAGGCATGGGCACAGTTTCGGGTGCCGCCGAATACAATCACGGAGATACCGTCAGCCTTGTGGCTGCAGCGAAGATTGGCTATAAGTTCGCAAATTGGAACGGCGGCATTCAAGTTGATTCAATCAGTTTCATTATAGAAAACGATACCACAATAACAGCCAATTTCGACAAACTGTTCAAAGTATCGGCGGCCACAAGCGATTCGGCCAAAGGTCTGGTAGCAATTGCCGGACCTGACAATAACGGATTCTGCGGGAAGGATTCTGTTGCCACTTTCACAGCGAATGCCAAAGAAGGATTCCGTTTTGTGAAATGGACCGACGGTGACACAGCAAATCCACGTGCAGTCAGCATAAAATCAGACACTACACTGAATGCTTATTTTGCCAAATGCCATACTGTTACGACATTGTCGGACAATGAGTGGGGATATGTTGAAGGCGGTGGCATATATGAGCACGATTCCACAGCTCTGCTGCTGGCAGTAGCCACACAATATGTGACTGGCGGATTCGGTTTCCTGAAATGGAATGACGGCAACAGAGAGAACCCACGTCGGATAACTGTCACCAAAGACACTTTGCTTGCCGCAATCTTTACAACACATGATACTGTTTATGTTCATGATACGACATACATCCATGATACCATAAACGTAACTTCTGTTACTAGTAAGGAAGCGATAGACGTCAGCATTTATCCGAACCCAACCATATCTTTTGTCAATGTGAGCGCTTCAAAGTTCTTCTCATATATTCTGACCGACGTCCGCGGTGTGGTGCTTAAGCGTGAAGACGAGAACACTTCGTTCATCATTGATATGTCGGAATATGCTGACGGCGTATATTTTATTACTACATCGGACGGCATTACGCACAAAATTGTGAAGAATTAAAAATCTCCGTTCCAGTGGCATTTGCCATCGGTGCGCTTTATGCCGCAACTGAAGTTGTAGGTGTAGGTCAAATTGAGAGAGTATTGCGGACTGCCGGGTTTAGAGTTATTGGTAAGCGCCGAATAATTCAGACTGACATTGTGGTGCTCCAGAAACGAGTAGTCGAGCGTGGCGCGCAAGTTAGTAATGGCATAGTCGGTTTCCGATTTCACAGTGTTGTAGGTTGCAGAAAAACTGGCCCTTAGATTCTTCACAAACGAATTGCTCAAAGTGGCACTATAGGTAGCCACATCGGTTTTCTGCGGTGCCGCATCGGTGCGGTTGAAGTTAGCCGACAGCGACAGTGTCGTCTTTGAGTCGGAATGCGAAATTTGATACGACAGGTTCAGATTGTGAAGGCGCGTATCAGTAAAATCATCGCTATACTTCTGCTCATGCGACGTTTTCTGGTAACTGTAACTGGTAGATATGGTTTGTGATAATGCTTGCGGGTCGCCGAAAGTGTAGCTGGCGGTGCCGTTGGTGCTGAAGTTTAACTCTGTGTAGCTCAGCGTATCAAGATTCTGATACTGATTGGTTTCCGTGGCTTTCTCAACAACATCTTTTATATAGACATACGACTGGATGTTCGATACCGAACCACTCAGCGACAGCCTTTCGATGGGTGTCAGCTGCAGCCCTACATTGTAAATAGCCTGCGTATTGGTGTTCACGTCCTGATTCTCAAGATTGTCGCGCTGATAGCCCACACTGCCGCTAATGTTGGCAAATTTGCCTATCCGTGCAGCAAAGTCGGCGGTCAGATTTCGGAAATCATCGGTGTTGTAGTACGAGCTGAAAGTGGCGTAATTGGGCGATACCTGCTCGTACGACACACCCAACGAGCCAAAGCTGACCGATTGGCTGGCCGACACCTTGAAAGCTTGATACCGGTAGGTGTCGTCGTCTTTTGACAGAATGCCTTGCGACAAGTTGGTGCTGTCATCTTTCGAACAATTGTTGTCGATAATGCTTGTGGCGTACTGCACCGATACGGTTGTGGCTTCGAATGGGCGAGCGTTGGCAGTCACACCCAACGCAACATTGCCTTTCGGCGCAACATAGTTCGTATCCGACCTGTCGGGCGAAATTGAGTTCTCAATATCGGCAGAGCGCACCGCATTGACACTTACATCAAACATATCGGCTTTGTAGCCAATCATCATGCCACCGCTCATGCGCCTGTAAAGGGGCTGCATCAGAGCGCTGTCGAACTCAACAGCCTTGTTAAACCGTCCGTAGTAGGCGCTGAACGACAACGGGAAATCGGGCGGGGTGAGTTCAACACCGCCACCCATAAACTCCCGCCCCGACATAGTGTAGGGCGAGAACGACATTGTTGAGTAGCCTATGTAGGTTTTTATCCACCGGTACGACGGCGCTAACGAAAATCTGTTGAATGGATAGGCAATTGTTGACGCATACTCGTTGTTGGTGTATGAGAAGCTCATCGGAACTGACACAACTCCGAAAAATGTTGTATTCAGACTGCCCGACAGATAATAGGAATACGGCAAGTCGGTTTTCAAAGAATCTTTGGGCCATGTGAAAATGTTGCTCATGGTTATGGCACCCGAACTTTTCCATGGGTCGGCTTTCACAACCTGTTCAACATCTTGCGTTCGTCCGCAAACAGCCCATGTCAGTATAAAAAGTGTCAATATGAATCGGATTGGCCGGTTCATAAGTGTTATTTTATCGCTTTAATTTCACTCAGCAACGATTCTCCGCCATCGGTATACACGGCTTTCACCGCATAGCGGTATTTGTGACCGGCTGTGGTATGTCCGTCGGCATAATTGCACTGTCCGACATTGTCGTACGGCTTCAGCGGTCCGTCATCGGTGGCGCGAAACACCACATATTGCGCTACGCTTTTGGCCGATGGTGTCCACTGCAGCCGCACTTGCCCGGCATCGTGCTTGACTGTGAGCGCAATATGCTCAACAATGTCGAACACAAAACGTTGCGGCTCCGACGGCTCAGAGCGGTTGCCCGACTCATCGACCGCCACGACCTGATAGACATAGGTGCCGGTGGTTGTCAGAGTGCTGTCGGTCCACTCGCTGATTGCGCCTTGCGGAACTGTCTTAACATCGGTATAAGCACTGTCGGTCAATGCTTTGCGCATTACGGCATAGGCTGCAACATCGGAACTGCTACTGACTACCCAGACAAGTTTCGGCAATCCGCCCGAAACGACGTCTACAGACTTGAGTACAGGTGCTGTGGGCGGTATGGTATCTGGGCGGGTCAGCACAAGTGTCTCCGACGGCTCCGAAAGGTTGTCGCGCGCATCAATGGCTCGCACCTGATAGTACACTTTGCGAGTCAGTGTATTCAAATTTACTTTTGTGTAAAACACTGTGTCCTTGATTATTGAGTTGGATAGTAAGGCAAATTCCGTATTGGGCAGGTTCGACGTGTAGACGCGGTAGCCGTTCAAATCGCTTTCGGTGTTGGCTCGCCAACTTATTGTGGCTATTCCGGTGGTGTCGATTTCGCCATGCAGCGCAACAGGCGGCGCAGGCGGGAAACTGTCTATCAGCCCCACGTAGGTGACGTATGGCGACAGTTTCTCAGTTTCGGTGTTGTAGGCCGACACTTTATAGTAGTTGGTCATTCCGGGCATCAGGTCGGTGAAATGGCGCTGGCTCGGGTTGTTGCCGTCGAAAATCCTGCGCAGCGGCACATTGGGCCCGCTCTGCGAATAGACGCGGAATCCAAATACGCTTGACTCAAGGCTATCAGGAAAATACCACTCCAACTCAACACTGCGGTTGTCGATAACATTATAGTTGACAATGGTTGGCGCCATATCCAGCGGCGGTGCGGCACAGGCCTCAACTGAATCTGACGGCTGGCTTATGCGTCCGAAACAGTCAACTCCGCGAATGCGGTATAGAAATGGCACGTTGTTGACCGGCAGCGAGTCGGTGTAATAAACCATATTGGCACTGCGTGGCGAGTCGCCGGTGATGCTGACAACATTCTCATCAGACAGAGCCTGGAATGTGGCGCCGCCATCGTCGGAACGCTCAACAATGTATGCTGTGTAGTAGTCTCTCATGATTGTAATATCCCATTGCAGGTTGACTGCATGGTTGCCGCTTCTGGCTTCGGGTGCCGGCAGATTGGCCATTGGGGTCTCAATGCCGGGGTTCACAAAATCCATGGCGGTGTCCTGCCTGATGGTGTCGGGCAGGTTGGCCAGAAAGACATGATACAGATACTTCTCGTTTTTGTTCACGCGCGCATCGGTATACATCAATCCCGACAGCTCGGCGGCTTTGGGCGACATGTCGGCGGCGTAGAGCGCAAAAGCGAAGCGCTGCTGCTGCTGACGATACTGCTGATAGATGGCACGGGCTGTTGACGCCGCTGTTGACGGTTCCACCTCGCCATAAAGACACTCGGCGGCAATGGCAACATACTTGTCGTCGGCAAAGGGTTCCCATTGGTCAATCGGTGCAACCTTGACGTGAGCTGTAAGTATGTTGGCCGGATTCTGAATCTCTTCGGGTGCAAGCACCTCACCGTTGCGCAGTATGGTGTAGCGCTTAATGGTGTAGCCCATGGTGTCGGCAATGCGCCACGTGGCATAATCGGCGGGCGCCCAACGCAGCACCACACCGCTGCCCGTCACGCAGTGCCGTATTTTGGTGGTGTAGGTTTGCCCCGCAGCCGTGCCGCATGCAGCGCATAGCATTATGAGAATTAGTTTTTTAAGGTTTGGCATAGTTAGTTGCTATTGCTTATCAATTTTTTTTGTGCTTATCTGATGCGTTTGATAAATTCTTTCATTCCCATCAACCATCAGTTTTTTCAGTTGCTCAATGTCGGGAAGGGCGTTGCGTAAATTTTCGGGCAAGTCTTTTGTTGTGCGGTAGGTTGCCACACCCATCGGTTTCGATGTGTCGGAAAACGACAATTCCACTATTTCCTCGTTTTTCGATTTGCAAAGAATGATGCCGATTGATGGATTCTCGTCGGGCAAACGGACGTAACGGTCGAGCGCCGCAAGATAGAAATTCATCTTTCCTGTGTATTCGGGTTTGAACTCGCCTCGCTTGAGTTCGAAGGCAACAAGGCTTCGCAGACGGCGCGAGAAGAACAGCAAATCAACTGCAAACTCCTTCCCCGCCACCTCCAAACGGTATTGGTTGCCAATGAACGAGAAATCCTGACCGAAAGCCATAATGAAATTCTTGACATTCAACACAATGCTCTGTTCAATCTCTCTCTCGTCGATTTGTTCGGAATCTTCAATATTGATGAAATCGAGCATATATTCGTCTTTGAACGACTGCAAGGCCCGTTTCTTGAAATCGGGCTCGCTGATTGTGCTTTCAAAATTGGTCTGTTGGATTGCGCCCTGTTTTGCATAAAGACCTTCGGATAGGTGGTATTTGGCTTGTTCAAAAGTCCAAAATTCTTTTGCGCTACGACGTATGTAATACAGGCGTTCTTCCAACGTGGAAGTTTTCCTGATGATTTCCCTGTGAATTGAGAATCCAACTCTAAGAAAACAGTCGTAATCTTCTTCGCTCAAATCGGCAGACGTTATCTGCCGATTTACCAAATCGTTCATATCCAACTGTTTGTTCAAATCGGCAGATGTCAACTGCCGATTTAAAACGGGGCACCACGTTTCGTAAAACGTGCGCATATTCTTAATGTTGGTTTCCGAAAAACCTGTCAAACCGGGCAATTCCTGCTGAAGCATTTTTGATATGGCTGCGATGGCATTGGTGTTCCAAGCATCGACGCGGCTGTGCACCGACACATAGTTGCCCACCCAATAGTAAAGGGCAAGCATCTCCTTGTTAACCAATTTTGCGGCACGATAGCGGCTTTCTAGAATTGCCTGCTTGATGGCTCTGACAGCCAACGTGTATTCCGCCGAAATTTTAATTTGATCCATCGCTTACTATTTTGATACCATGTTTTTTGTCGCAATGTAGCGTTTTTCATCAAAAACGGGAATTATTACTGCTATCTATTTTCTCTGTACCCGCCCCTCGCTGCCTGCACAAACGCGGCGCGCCACGTCTCTACGTTGGGTGCACCCGATTTTAACCCTGCAAGGCCGCCATTTCCGGCAGCCCTGCGGTATTTTCCATTGTGTTTTTTCCTTCACGGGTGGCCCTAATAATCAATACCCAAATAAAAAATATTGTTATTTTTGTTAGTGGTTATTGATAGAGAAACGAATTTCTATAGGAATTACGGCTATCAATGAGCGGATTTATAACTTAAAGTTTAGTCAGATATGAAGAATTTAGGTGTAATAATACTAATCGTTTTGTTGAGCCTTTCTTCTTGTAAAAAGGGAAACACATCGTGGCACTACCTTTTGCGTCCTGCAAATAAGGCCACCAATATTGCAAAAGACAAACAGCCTGCATCTTATACTAAAAAGTACGAAGCCGAAGTGTTTTCCAAAACAGAACTGCCTGATTCCGGTGAGTTTAAATGCTACAATGTTAAAATACGGCTGCCAAAAGACACCATCAACTACCTTCCGCTTATTAAAATTTTTTTACCGGGTATGATTGACATTGAAAACATTCCATATGCAAAGGTGGATGCCGATTTCTTCATGCACAACGACACTGTAAATAAATACAATTCAGTTATTTGGGTTTACAAAAACGGATTCCCCTATAGTAGCGCACAGCACTAAGAGAATTATTATTTAAGGGTTGGAATAGTTTGGTTGTTATTGGTTTTATGTCTTATTGGTTTTATTGTTGGTAATTTCCGCAAAACCAAGTAATAGCAATATATGGAAACTGTGACAGGGTATTAATTAGTCTTCCCAAACAAAAGTATCAAATCGTTCTTTAAGAAAATTGATATAAAAATCAACGAGTTCTACGCATGGCGTACAATACCATTCTCTGTCCATATCAGGAATGGAATCAACGATTCCCTTATGAATATCATTCTCCCATGAAAAATTGGAAGGATATGTATTGTTCTTGTAAATGCGCAATTCAAAATCACTTTTGTGTTTTATAAATTCTATATCAATAGAATTGTATTTATATGCTATTTCAAATGCACAATTCGGCAATTCTTCATATTCACACAAAAATTCTTTCCATAAAGGGAATGCGTCCTTTATTTTTCTCCTTATATATTTAATATATTCAAAATTGTTTTTTAATCTTGTTACCATGATAATTTCCAATAATTCCCAATTTTATCAAATTTTGCAGGCCTATTATATTTTTCTAAAATAAGTTTTCTTAACAACTCGACTTCTCTAGGAAATGAAGTTCCTGTTGCTTTTTCTGGATTATGAGAAAAGTAGAAATCTTTTCCTTGTTGGAAATTGTCTGTAATAAATCTTTCATTCAATTTCCACATTTCACTGCTATTTTCATTAACCAAATGCAATAAATCATCATAATTGTCCACTTGATAGAAAGTGTATTCAGAACCTGCTGCGCGTTCATATGAGACTTTAGATAAATCTTTTTCAAAATGGCCTAACATAACCTTATCTGCATCAGCATTTTTTGTTGCAGATTTTACTATGGCTAGTATTTGTTCTTCGGTGAAAGCATCTATTGTCTTGCCGTCATATGTAACAATTTTTCCATCCGTAACAGTAAGTTGCGGGTATTTTTTATCAGAAGCGTCTATACGACGAATATATTTCTTGCCGTATCTATGAAAGAATCTATAACCATCTGGTGGAACCTGTAAGTCATCAATATTTTTGCCTAAATATTCTATCCATTCAATCCCTGCATTTTTAACTATTGTCGACTGTAACTCTCCAATATTATCAACAGCACCTATTTCAACACCTTCTTTTTTTAATGATTCAATAGCGGTATTGACACAATCCTCAATTTTCCTAAAATTTTCCTTACCAATAGCATCAACCAACAGCTTGCTCGATTGGGCGTCTTTACTATAATTTTTGCACAATGAATTCCAACTATCCAAAAATTCGGTAACACCTTTTGTGTTGTTTTTTATAATTTTATCAGCGCCAAAGGTAGTAGCCCCTAAAATGGCACTAAAAACTGAGTAACCATTCAGGAATTCTTCACCACCATAAAGTTTTTTAATATCATTTTCTGACCATATTATGGCAATATCTACCGCTGAAGAAATGGCATCAATGATACTTATCACTTTTGCGGCTGCTGTCACTGCAGCTTTTATTTCCCCTACTGCGAAAAAGAGTGAAAATACGTCAACTGACGTTTTAATAGCTGCTATTGTAACAGCTGTTAATTTCTTGGTCTGCAATGCCATCAGGTAAATCGCCGGAACATAAGTCACGTTTCCTTCGGGATGACCAATATTGGGCAAATACTGTGATTCTCCTCTGTATCTGACAGGAATCCATGTGAACGGATCAACATCTTTCAGACTTCTTTCTACATCAAATTCTTTTGTAATGGTATATAACCCTTCTACATATATTGTTTTGTATACATCAATATGCAAATTGCCATCTTTCTGGAATCCAATTACATAATTACCATCTTCTAATAATTGATTTATGAAACTATCATCCCAAATATAAATATTATCAACGTTAACTTTAAGGGGATCACTGTGTAATGCTAATTCAGATAGCATTAGGATAAAGGTCGTAAAATTATCCCTTCCTCCCTGATCATCAATTTTTTTATATAGATTCTCTAGAGTGTTATCATCTTTAAGCAAATCAACAAGTTTTCCGGCATCTTCACTTGGAACTGTTTTTATAAGATTTAATGCCAAATATTCCTGTCCATTACCAAACAACGGGTTTCCATACATGGAACTTTTACTAAGCTTGTTTAATATATAATGCCTTGTTTCAACAGATATACTTGCATAATACTTCTCAACTAGCATCCAAGCTATAATTGTGAACTTGTTCTCATTGTCTTCATATTGTTTCAATAATTGTTCAAGTTCATCTTTCCCCTTGGTATAGGCATTCAATGATTTTTCGAGTATCTCATATCTTTCTTCAGGGGGCCAAACACCTTTATCCCAATAATTGGAGTTGGATTTTCCTGCAAAATCCTTATAGTCGTTGTACAGATTGTAACCACATTTATCAATTAACTTGGCAACATTGAATATTTTGTTTAACAAATCTTCATCAGTTACATTTTCAGCATGCTCGCTATAAAATTTCAAACCGAGTTCACCCAAACAAGATTTGTTGTGTGAATGTATAGCATACACCGGTTCACCAAGTGGCTCTATTGCCAAAGCATCCGGCACCATATCATCACCCTTGTTGTCTGTTTGAGCTTCTTTTAAGACACCACAAGTGGTAACATACAATTCCAAATCACACCCGGGATCTAATCCTAAAAGCACTTTTGCAGACATTCCCAATTTCGAACTTAGGTTCTCTGTATAGTATTCATCGGTATATACATCACCATTTTTTTTACGATACCCAAGGAAATAATAATTACCATCTTTTACAGATATATGGGCTCCCCAATAATTACCGCTTGCATCATTGAAACTAAATAGAACTCCATCAGGCACTCTTGGTATTACTTTTTCTTTGCTCTTAGACTTTACAAAAGTTCCTGTAAAATTCGGTTTGAAAGAAATTGGTAAAGTTATGAAACGTCCTCCTGGGGTCACATAAGTTATTTCTGTTTTACCTTTGAATATCTCATGTAAATCACGGAATTTATCTGTAGTAAAATCCACATAATAAGTTTCAAAAATAGCTTCAGCATCTTCCTCATCCGCCAAGAACCCAAACAGCCCGCTGCCATGCTTCTCATGCATCCAACTCCATTGCTTATAGTTAAGGGTTGCGCCTTCGGCGTAATCCATAAGGTTGTTGGTGGTGCCTTCGTTGGCATGGAAGCTCTCTGTATTGGCCGAGAAGGTGTGGTGCAGTGCAAACGCGCCGTGCGAGAGCTCGTGGGCAATGGTGCGCGCAACATCAAACTGCTCAAAAATGAAACCGTGCTGGTAGCCAACCGGCATGTAGCCTGAAACAACGGTGTTGTTGCCGTCGGCATCGAGTTTGGTAACGTTTTTTACCAAGAACAGATAGTAGGTGTCGTCGTTGGCATCGGTCAGGGCGTTTATGGCGGCTTTCTCATCGTCGCTGTAAACGGTGAGCGGGCCGCTGCCGCCGTGCACAAAGCCGCTGCCGTTGGCGTAGGCAATGGTTATGCCGCTGTGGGTGCTGAGTTTAACGCTTGCCACGGCGGGTTTGAAAATCTTATTCAGCTCTTTTTCAAGCGTTTGTATGTCTGGCAGAGTTGCGCCATTTACAGGCACAAGGCAGACGCTTATCTCGCGCGGCTCAAAGGTGAGCAGATTGAGTTTGCCCACCACTTTTGTGGTGCTGTCGGTTTCGGCCACATGGGCATAGACAGGCGTTTCGCCGGTCAGCGGCTCTCCGCGCAGAACTATATCGCCATTCACTATTGCGTATGGCACGCCCATATTAGTGCGGAAGGTTACGCCGTCCATTGGGTCGGCGGCAACCCTGTCCTGCTGCCACTGCGCCACGCTCTTGTAGGCCGGGCGGTAGCTGCCGCCTTCAAGCACCGAGTATATTTCGGGGTGGTTGTTGGTGGAAGCATCGTAAGCATCAAAGCCGTACTGCTGGTTGCCGCTCGGCTTGAAAATCACTTCGCCGCTTGCGGCTATCTGCTTGTCTTTGGCCTGGCTGTCGTTTTTCAACAAGGTGTTGTTCTTGCCGGTTTTGTGGTACTGCTCGGCGCTCATCAGGCGGTGGTCGCCAGTAACGGCCATCTGGTTGCCTTCAGAGTCCTCAATAAGTGTGTGGCCGGCGTTGCTCAGCCGTTGCGTAACGTCCAACTCGGTGCCATCGGCAAGCACGGCTATGTAGTTGTCGTTCTGGTCTTTATAAATGGTCTGTATCGGATAGGTGAATTTGACGGTGTCGCGGATATAGTTGTCGTAGGTGGCGGCGGCAACGTTGTTTTTAATGCTCTCAATAGCTTCGGCAACGGCTGCGGGGTTCACCATCAGGCCGTCGTTGCGCACGCTGCGCCACTGGCCGTCGAAAATCACGCCGTCGGTGTTGACCTGCAGGTCGGTGTAGTCGCAGCGCACCTTGGTCTTCCACAGCTCGAGCCAAATATAGAACTGGCCGTTGTATGAGCCGTCGCCGTTGGGCACTGCCGTTAGCACAATGAAGCGCGTGCGGCCGGTGCGGTTCTCAATGGTGTCGCCCTCGTGCAGCTCCTTCAGCTCGTAATTGGTTATGTTGCGCTTGGCGGGCGCGTCGTCGCAGCCGCAGTTGGGGCACTCCTCGGGCGTGGGCGGTGTTCCGGGCGGGTCTATCTCAAAGTCGCTCCACGGCGACCAGTCGGCTTCCAGTCCGCCACTGCACTCGCCGCGCACGCGCACCTTCCAGGTGCTGCCCTGCGGGAAGTCGTATAGCTTGAACTGGCTGTCGTAGCAGTCGTTGAGCTCCGACACGCCGTTGTCGCCAACCAGCTCAACCTGGAAGTGGGTGTGATACGGCGACGGTGTCCAGCTGAAATCGACGCGGGCGTTGTGCACCGTGGCTGTCACCTCGTCAACAGCAGGGCATGTGTGCAGGTAGGTGAACTCGCGCACCTCCGACTGTCCGTTCTTGTTTATAACCGCCTTCCCGCTCGGGTCGGACACCGTTACGCGCCAGCAGTACTGCAATCCGGGCTCAAGGTTCATGGCGGCCGGTATGGCTGTGTAGGTGGTGGCGGCGGTGGTTGTCTCGAAGATTGGCGTCATGCTTGCTGCCACGGTCTGTGCCGGAACGCCCTGCATGCGCATCTCCCACACCTGCAGTCTGTACTGCACAGCCGCCGTTCCGCCGGTTTGCTTGCTGGGCTGCCAGTTGAAGATGAGCGGCAGCGATGCGTTGTCGGGCGCCTCGGTGCCGTTGCGCGGTGCTGTTAGCTCGGGCGGGTCGTAGATGCTCACCCACACGGTTGCCGTGCCTCGGTTCGAGAGCACGCGGTGGTTATGGAAGTGGTGCACTTCGACGGTCAGCCGCCACATGCCGCCTGGCAGTTGGCCGGTCTGGCGGTACTGCTCCTTGCTGTAGCCGCGGAAGTCGAGATTGTCAAGACGCAGATACTGCGCCATGTCGCTGCCGGTGAGCACCAGAGTCTCGCCGCCGCCTAAAAAGAGCGGCGCCACGGCGGCGGTCTTTATGCTCTCGATGGTTATGCCGGTTGACTCGAGCTTGAAGTGCAGCCGTACGGGCAGGTTGCTGGCCGTCAGGTCGTTGACGGTGATGGTGGCCATCAGCCGCGCCGAAGCGGGCGCAGTCAGCTCGCTAAGGTTGAGCGTGTATGGCGGCAGCAGCGTCGGGGTTACCGTCACCGGATAGCGCTGCGCCGCGGCTGTCAGGCTCAGCAGAAGGGTGGTCAATATGGATAGGAAACGATTTATTGCAGTTAGGATTTAGGATTTTTGAATTATGAATTACGATTTTTCGTTATCGTTATAGTTATCGTTTTCAGTTTGTGTTCATATCATTACTCAATCACTTCATAATCTGGATTATCGGCAAACCATTTACGCACCACGCGCAGAGCTCCCTCGTAATCGTCAGTCTCAATCATTCCAGTCACCGAAGCCGCATACGGAAATCCTTTGACAACGGGTGCCAGCAGTTCCATTATGCGATAGCCGCAGAGAATCTTCGCATCAACGTTCGGATTGCCTGATGCGCATTTGCAGCCATCGTCTTGCAGGATTTTCACGCAGACATCAATGGCCTGTTTTTGCCGGGTGTAGATAAGTTCGGGGATAATCAAGCGCATAAGGTCTTCGACGTATTCGTATGGAATCGATGCCGCCCGACGAACTACAAAGTCAATATCGCGCTGCTCGCCCAACCGTGCCATGGCCAGATGCATTGCCCACCGCGTTTCCACATCCGACTCTTTGTCAATCATTTGCCGGTTGAGAATCTGTTCATAGCCAACACCCAATTGAGCCGCCATTTTTGCCACTTGTTCGTAGTAGATAGCGTTCCATTTGTTGAGACGTTCTTCGATAAGCCGCTGTGCCGTAGTATCAACATCGGTCTTGCCGAAATGCCGCAGACGACCGATATTGTTCGACACTATGCGAGAGCTGCCGTTGTTGAGTCCGCCAGCCAGAAAACGTACAGCAGCCTGACGTCCGGCAGCATCGTTAGTATTCCGACCCGCAAGCGCCACAATGTTGAAGGCTTCGTCGGCCACATCGGTCAACGAATCAAGCGCATAGGCCTCCAATTGTTCGGTCAACTCCACCACATCCGGTGTTTTCCATAGATGTTCGGGAGTTACTTTCGTTTTACCATTCGCTCTAATATCATCAAGATATTCAGCAACTTGTGCCAACATCATCTGTGGTGTCAACAACAAAAACAGAAAAAAGATTCTCATATACGCTTGTGTTTCAAACCGCCACAAGTTAGCATAAAAGATGATATGATTTGTTGGGGGGGAGACTATGTGCTCCTTCTTTACAAAACAATACACCCACTCGATTTGATTTTTGTGGATCTGCGTCTTGTTCAATCCAATCTAATATAATGTCAACTTCTTTTCTATCAATAGGAGGATCAATGGTTGGTTGATACATGTAAAGTTCAAACGATCCCTTTTCAAAGGCCCATTCTGGCTCTGTAACATAAGAATCACTTATGTAAATATCACCATTTTGTTTTTCAATATAAATACTTTTATCACCCAAGTAGATATTTAAGGAACCTACTTGAATTTGTGTCGAATTATCTCTTGCTTTCTGTATATCCATTTCTGTTTGAATTTATCTCGCCAATCTGTGTTTGAATCGCATTGTCTCCCGCTTTTTGCTTCATCTTATTTGATTTCTTAATTCCGATATTGTATCCACTAATCCCTCCGACAATAAGACCCAAAATTAATGAAACAATCTCAGTCCCGATTCCATCAAATACCCAATCCATATTCTCTTCTATTAAATCATTTATGTTTATCATTTCATAAAACCACCGTAAAAAAACTATGCGCAAATCGCTTAGAGATTTAAACCTCCTTATGTTGCACTAATCCCAATGTACATACTTTATTTTTACTTTCCCTACAAATCTACAAAATATGATTTTGAATAATGCCACATTTTTCTATATGTTGGTGACAACGATTCTCTTCATTATAGCCATTAAGGGTAAACCATAAAGAATGTATACGATTCTTGATTGTGCTTTTCACCTTGAGAATAACCATCAATAGAGCAAAGAGAAAATAAAACTTTCGGAGCAAAAAGAAAGGCTTGAAAAAGAAATGGCGCAAATGGAATTGGAGCACACTCGCGCAAAAGAACTGTTGCAAAAACTTGAGGAACGAAAATTCTCTCTCGAATCAGACAAGAAAAGTTCTGGAAAAGAAATATCGGCTCTTAAAAAAAGGATTGCTGACTTGAAAACTGAAATCCAAAAAACTATGGAACAAGGATTTAAACTTTACAATGATTTAATGGAAGAAAAATCGCCCAACAATTGGTCAAAGCAGGAGATTCTATTCTTTTTCGAATATTTTTCAACCGTCAGCAAAAAGTTTTATGACAGCCTTGAAACCGAATACGCACACCTTATACCAATTCAAAAGATTTTCTTGATAGCTGATGGTTATATGCACAAGAATGATGATTCGCTTTGTAAAATATTCGCTCTTGAGAAGCAGAGTTTGTATAACCGCCGTAGCCGAATAGCCCACAAGAGATTTGATAGTTCTAGTAAAGATTTTGGTGATGACGAGTAGCACTCATAACTTCATTCCATATCTTGCTAACAATTAAAAATGGAAACGGGCAATTGTGAATTTTTCTTGTTACATTTGTTTTTATTGTTACTAATTAAGGTTGTTTAATTGCACTTGTTATGGAAAAATCAAATTATGCGCTAATTTCTGCTTTGTATTCAAATAGCAAACGTGGATTATATTCAGATATCTATTTCCCAATAATAAAATATGCAATAGTTAAAATCTTCTCTAATCGAGAAGAAAGTCATCCATATTGTAGTGCAGATAAAATACAAGAATTCATCGTTGATAAATTTGGTATATCCATTCCTCTTATTGTTATCTCAAAGTCTGTGTTAAAAATTAGTGCACAAGAAGGGGATAATTTACAATTAAAAGTTTACGAAAATGGCAATACTTTCCAAATACAAATGGCATCATTTGATATTGACAATGAAAGAATTGATGAACATGAAAAACTTTTTACGAAAAAAATTTCAATTATTGAAAAGAAATACAAGGATTTTATAGAACAAGAAGGTTCAATTGATGATGGCGTCACATTTGTTCAGTTTATTTCAGATAATACAGATGACATTCTAGGTTATTTTGAAAAACAAGATACATCCAAAGTGGATGAAAAGTATGTTACAATAGTTTTTTTCTTACAATATCTGTGCGATCACGAAAAAGATTTATTCCAAATTGCCAATCAATTATTTTGGGGCTCTATTATAGCAGGCTTTTTAAAAAGCGACAAACCACAGATTGATGATAGCACAGATGGAATTAAAACAGAATATTTTCTTGACACTTCCATTGTTATGGGATTGCTAAAACTTTCCACATCGCAAAGAGAATCTTATTCGAAAGAAGTTTGTGATATTATCAAATCGACAGGAGGTATTTTGCGCGTTCACCCTATGACTGTAGATGAGATTTCATATATACTCCAATCTGTAGAACAAAATGGTCCAAATCCTCTGACTGACATTGCGTCTGCTTGTAATAGATATAAACTAGGAACTAATGAATTAGCCCAAATCCGTTTAAAACTGTCATCAATAATAGAAAAGGAAGGTATTAATGTTTTTCCTATAGTGAGTCCTACGGATAAACAAAAAGTGATTCAATCGTATCAGAACAAAAGAACTACAATACTTTTAGGGGAAACAAGAAGTAAAAAGCCGGCTTCATATAATAGTGGTAATTATAGAGAAATCCACGACATTTTTATGGACGATTACATCAAGGAAAGAAGAAAAAAGAAATCGGATGACAATCATGTATTTTTCCTTACGTCAAATCAAGATTTAATAGCTTTTTGTAAAACAATGCATCCTGATGTTAATCATATGAAATCAACCGGAAGAGTTATTTTGGAATTATGGATGCACAACACAAAACCAATAGATATTTCAGGCTGTATGCTAACAGAAACCATGGCTCGATGCTTAGATTTACATAGTACAAGAGTCCGTAATAAAATAGCAGAAGTGTCTCATTTTTATAATAGAACAAAAAATGATTTCAATGCGGAAGTATATAATGACTTTATAAAAAAATTGTATAGAAGAGCAAAACATGTAATTCAAACGGTTGAAACAAATTATGATGAAAATGTTGAAGGAAATCTCGGAAGACTTATTAACGAGGCCGTAGCTGCTGATAATCTTGTATATAGTAAAGAAACTGCTATTTTTCGTGATAAGAATATCCGACTAACAGAGGATATTGCAATGAAAGATGAAGCACTATTAAATGTTACTGAAGAAAAAAATAGGATTTTTATTGAATTACAGAATAAGGAAAGAGAACGTGAACTTCTTGAACAAGCAAAACAAGAGGAAACTATTGCAAAAGAAAAAGCAGAAAGGATTAATACTTTATATAAAAAACGAGATGAATTGAAGGATAAGATTGAACATATTGGGGTCGAGATTGTTCCATATAAAAAATCATTAGAAAAGTCCTTTTGTAATTGGGAGCCATTATTGTTTTTCTTTTTATGTGCACTTATTATTATCATATTAAGTGTATTGTGGTATAAGTTGTATATGTTCGATTCCATGCCTTTCTTTAAAGAAAACAAAGGCGCTATAACTTCCGGACTATTAACAATTGCCGGTGTTTTTTTTCTTCCTTTAGGAATTCACTTCCTTTCAAAAGAATCTATAAAAAAAAGAAAGGCAAAAGCAATAAATAAATGGGAAAGTAGAAACACACAATATACGAAACTCAACTCTGATTTGAGTCGATATAAAAAGGAGTTGGAAGACATAGAAAATCAATTATATAAATACTAATTCCTCATTTCCATCCGTACTCACTGTTCCCATAGAGCAAATAGAAGAAAGAAGGGTTGTGAGGAGTGAGTCCGATAAGATGGTGAAAGTGAAGGTGGTGTCTTTATGGCGCTGGTTATCTCTGTGGATTTTTGGCTGCGAATGGAATTCGTGAATAAAGAACTAACCACTTTGACTTAAAACCTCTACACTGCTTCCGTGTGAAACTAAAATCCAAGTTAGTTCGCCATTTGTCGTCCATCTCATCTGTTAAGCGCATAATATTTGTGATTCTACTAGTTATAAAAAGGGCGAGCAAAGCCCACCCTTTTTTTATTATATCTCGTTTATTCGTCAATTCAAATCGTGCCTTTGCTCATTGCATTATAAATGTCAAGTTTTAACGATTCGCTAAAATCATCACACTCGACAATCGCCAACATAATGGGTATGAGCAAATCATCAGAAATGTTCCTCACAGCAATATGATACTCCAATTTGGTCAAAAAGCATTAGTGAATCATTTTTGCGGGCTGTAACAGTTTTATGTCTATTACACTCTGTTTTAAACATATACGAATATATTTTTGGCAAATTCGACAAACTGGAGTATTGTTCAATAAGGATAAAACGACTCTGATATGTTGTCCGTCTGGCAGAACTGGCGCTTATACAATTCCAAATTCAGTAACAGAAATTGGCAAGTTTGCTTTTGTTTCTTGTGACAGTTTGACGATTGTGATTCGAAGTCTATAGTTAGCATTTGAGAGAATGCGTTTTGTTTTAACAATATGGAAATCTATTGTGAGGCAAGTTCAAACCCGAAGGGATGACATAGAAAATGGAACAACAAAGACAGCAATGCAGTTGGGAGGGAATGAGAGAAAACTCATAAACGGTGATTATCCAAGGCAGAAACAATACTGCGTTTTATAATTTCTTGCCTTTTCTGCTTGAAAGAATAATCGCGTTACCAGCTTTAACGTATGGCAAAATTTTCTCTGCTAAAACAAACATTTGTGTTGAGAATAAGGTTGGTATGCCATTTTCTTCTGAATAGTTGTTTTTGGCATTAACTATATTTTGTTCAATCATCAAAATGGCTTTTCGAGGTTTTAATCCACCTTTAATTTGCGTATTAGTCCAAGTCTTGAAAGAAGAACTGATTTTGTTTTTTTCCTTTGGCATGTTGAATTCCGTACATTTATCGCTGCGTTCAGAGTAATAAAGCCACACTTCAAAACAAGAGTTGCTTATAATTAATTCAATGCCATTCGCAACACATTCTTTCTTCATTTCCGAAAGGAAGTGCTCAAAATGGTCAACATCGGTAAGCAAATAGAAACTATCGGGATTATCCTCACTTGCAGACTCCCTATATTCCTTCACTTTATCTATCGCGAAATCTGTTATTATTGGCTTCCCGCCTTTTTCAAAATGCGGCTCGGCAAAGAAGTCTATCTTAATATCCGGATATAACAACGGGTTCTGCACTATTAAGTGGAAATAGCTTTTCTCTCGTTCTTCACCACCTGAAAAAATGATGATGTATGCTTTAGGTTGAAGTGTGGCTTCGGGTTTTGTGTAAGCAGAATTGACGACAGGTATAGAAAAACCAGTGGATTCTATCGAGGTTGATTGCCTATTCGCGACGACATCCAAAATGGGCTTTTCGGGATCCCCCTTATGGTAATATCTATCGTTTGCCATTTGTTAAATAATTGATATTTGTGGCACACCACCATATCGCCCTTCAAGATACCCTTTTTCAATGTTCATAGTGTTGTGTATCTTGTAGTCGTTAAACGAATGCATCTTGGAATTACCATTTTCTTTTTCAACATTCCACAGTTCATCAGGGCGAATCAAATCTTGTTGGTGCTGGAATAACGTCAAGTGAGTTGTGCATATAAGTTGTCCATTTGATTCACTATTGAAAAAGAATTTCATAAGGTTGTAAATAAGATTTGGGTGCATACTATTCTCAACCTCATCTATCACCACCACGTTACCTTTGCTGGCGCTATATAGGGCTGGTATCAATGTAAGTAAACGAACAGTCCCATCGGATTGACTGGCAATATCCATTTTCTTTTTATAACCACCAATGCCCATTTGTTCAAATAGAAATTCCTGAACAATTTGTTCTCCGTTTTTCATTGTGATATTGAAATTGTTCCGATTATTGGAAAACGCCGTCAATCCTGAATGCTCATTTATTGGATTTTTGAGAAGCAATTGCTGTAATTCCGTTGAATTCTTCTTGCTTGACATCCATTTTTCAATCGGTGTTTCTCCTACTTTAAGCGAATCTGTAATGTGCAAACTCGAAAGAAGTTTGTTAGCAAAATCAAGCAGTTGCTTGTTTTTCGACATCATATCAATCAAAAATGGTGTTTGAGAGTTAATTGTAATGATATCGAAATCCTTAACGAACCAATCATGAACAATTTGAATGTGCTCTTCGTTAATCACGGGGTACTTATTGTTCAAACAAATAATCGAAGAACCATTGTTTTTTTTCAATAAATCTGTCGACAATTTGTTGTCAGTAGTTGGGACAACAACATCCCCCGAACGCTCAAATAGCAAAATGTCTTCTTGTTCGCCAAGGCCAGACAAAAGGAGGCGTTCTTTAATAATGTTTTTTTGAGAACGTTGTATTTCCAACTGATATATGTAATAATTGCTTTTAGTGAAAAACTCTATTTCAATTTTCATTGGCTCTTTGTTCGAACGCACCAGTTGAAAGAAAAAGTCATTCAGTTCGATGATATTCAAGAAATTGTCAATTGTCACAAACGACTTTAGGAATTGCAGAGCCTTAACAAAATTAGATTTACCAGAACCGTTGGCGCCATAAATCAAGGCGTGTTTGAGTAATGGTATTTTCTCGTTTGTGTTGATATGATTTGTGAAAATCTCACGTTTCGGATTTGGAAACATATCAAATATGGTCTTCTCATAGAAAGACAACAGGTTCTGAATGGTGATTCTCAATAACATAATAAATGATATTACGAATTCATATTATCTGCAAAGATATAAAATTATTATTAGTGTGAAAAGCTTGCGTGAGTTTTTCACGTGACATCGCGTTCTAATGACAATATGCACTTTAAACGGGACAGAACTCCCAACTCATATTTTTTGTAGTTTTGCATTAAAAACGAAAACTAGACTAGTGACAGCGTGTTTCTTCACATTCTAAAATAATAAGCATAACAGATAAAATCTCATGTTTTTTCAAAAATGATAAAAATGTTAATGTGATAGATGAGTAAAGGAAAATAGAAATAACAAATATGACAGCAATAGTAGGAATATTAAATAAACATGGTATTGCAGTTGCGGCTGATAGTGCTGAAACTATTGGTAATGGAATAAAAATTTACAACAAAGCAAACAAAATCTTCAATTTATCCAAATATCATCCAATAGGGGCTGCAGTTTATGGTAGTGCATATCTCGGAGATTTAGTCCCTTGGGATATTGTTTTTAAATTGTATCGTGAAGATATCGGAAAACTATGTTTACCGAAAATTGAGGATTATGTCAATGGCTTTACCTCGTTTATTGAGGAAAGATGTCTTTTCTCTGAAACAAAAGACTTAGAAAATGCGCTGTGCAATAATGTACTTTCATATTTTGATGAATACGTTATTATAAATCGAATTGGTCATGGAAATCCAAACGGAATTGATTTGACTAAATTGCCAGTAGTATTGAAAGAGATTCGGAAAGAAATGTCGACTTCGCCAGTTATTGATTCAATTAAAGATGTTCCCCAAAATGAGTTTGTGGCAAGTATTGGAATTGCCTTGAAAATAATAGAACAAAATCTTGTCAGTAAAGGCTTTGATTATAAAACAATTGAAAATGAATTAAAGGTTGTTCTATATTTGTCCTTTACAAGAAAAGAGGATATGCATAACCATTCAGGAGTAGCGATTTTCGGATACGGCAAAGACGAAATATATCCACGTTTGTTCAGATTAAAAATATATGGGGCCATTTGTGGAAAACTAAAATGGTATATAGAGGAAAAGTGTATGATTGATAATAATAACACAGGAATTGTATGCCCAATGGCTCAACAGGATGTTATGATGACAGTTTTGTGCGGTATTGAACCTAAATTGCAGCAACTAATAGTCAAATTAACATCTCAAGTTATAACTGAAAACATTAAGCAAATAGCTTCAACCGTTGGAAAAACAGACAAATCTTTGGCAAAAAGTATTTCGACAATAAATGTTCAGCCTACTTTGGATTTATTCAATAAGAATCTAAAAGCAGTTATTGATAAAAATCATGTTTTTCCGCTTATTAATACGATTGCGTTTCTTCAAAAAGAAGATTTGGCAGAGGTTGCTGAAAATTTAATTTATCTCACATCTTTAATTAGAAGAATAACTCCAGATAAAGAAATCGTAGGAGGACCTATAGATGTTGCTTTGCTATCAAAAGGAGATGGTTTTATTTGGATAAAACGCAAACATTATTTTGAAGAATCTTTGAATAGAAATTATTTTGGCAAATACTATATTGATAAAAATAAAGGCAGGGAGGTAGAAAATGAGTAATTATATGAATGATGCACATTTTGATGAGGAATCGGCTAAAGTGAAGTCAAGATATTCCATGAGTGAAGAAAGAAAACAAAATCAATGGATAAATCACGTTGCAAAACAAGCTGCGAAATTAATATCTGTTCAATTAAATAGTTCATTGTCTTCTAAAACCATAAAAAAATAACACACAACAGAAATATTTTCATAATCGGAAATTCCCGTTATTATTAATATAATATGACTACAGATGACATAAAGAAATTAAACACAAAAGATGAAGTTGCTCGCTAGAGAAGAAAGGACACGAAAGGGTTGATTTGATTAAGGAGATGCATTTGCAGTGCGTCCTTCTTTAAATTCTTTTTTGTACAAAAATGAAGAGAATTGATTGTTATATCAATGTAACATATTTGTACCATCAATTATATAATATATTTATTTACAATAAAATATATTTAAGGAGTTAAAATATATAATTTTTTATCTGATACCGAGCAGTATCTTAAAAGAACGGGACATTGGGGAAAGAATTGGGATAAAGAAGAAAGGTTCGTTCAGAAACTAACTGATTATGCGTATAAACAATTTAAAAATAATAATGAATTTAAAGATGGCTATTATGGATTTCACAAGTCTGGTATAACTTCAGTTTTTGATACAGCAGAACGAACTTCAAAAAAAGATTCTAATAGTGGAAAGCCTTCTGGTTACGAAAACAAATGTGCAGAAGTGTTGAAAGATATTGTGAAGGAATATGAAGGCCGGATAGAAATAATACCAGAAATGAAATGGGACGATTGCGAAGAACTGAAACATAAGAAATGGCTTGAAGAAATCAAGCAAGAATTATATGGTACAGGATTTATTTCAGACGAACTTGATTACTATATGCCCAATAGGCGTTTCGATTTTATGTTAGTTATAGATGGGTCGAAAAAACTTGTTATTGAAGTAGACGGGGAATTTCATAGGAAAGATGAAAACCCCCAAAAAGCAGATATAATTAGAGATAGTATATGTCAGAAAGCGGGAATAGAAGTTTTACGTTTGCCAACTGATGGCTCTAATAAAGAATATGAAGTAGATACAATAAAAAGAAAAATAGAAGAATTAATGGATTGATTAAAGAAACACGTTTGGTATTATTTCTCGTTTCAATCATAATCACTGTCTTGATTGCTATGACCCAGCATACAATTCCGTCATTTTTCGTGCTTCTGCGGCAAACTCGTTACGTAAATTTTCGGGAGAGAGAATTTCAATTTGTGCACCGTGGCAGCCTCGCTGCCCACAGTGACAGACGACTTTTAATCGAATCATTGGAATTATAATTCCTGAATCTCATTCCAGTAGAAAAATGCCTCAATGTCGTTTTTCTTGAGTTTGTTGAAATTAGTTGGTAGCTGTAGTAAAGACCACGGTTAATGAAACTTGGCTTCTGTTGGTTCTTTGTTCGCTAGATTGTTTCAAAAACAAAACTATAATCGATTCTTTTGATTCATATTTTCCTTATTTTTGATAGAAACATAAAAAACTTATGATACGATTCCTGCAAATATCAGACATTCACTTTTCAAACCAGGCAGGGTGTGATGATGATTATGCGCAGATGAAGAGTAAGTTTCTTGAAGACATTGCCAAGTGTTATAAGGAGAAAGGCAATATTGACTATGTGCTTATTTGTGGCGATATTGCATACTCGGGTAGTGAAATCCAATATAAGGAAGCAAGATGTTTTATTGATGATATTTGCACAAGCATAGAGTGCAGTGGTGATAATGTTTTTATGGTTCCGGGAAACCACGATAAAGAGAGAGAGGTTTATATTCAAACACGTTCTTTAATTAGAGAACCATTGTTGAAAAAAGGCGCTGTCAAAGAGTTATTGAGTTCGAAAATGAAAGAGCCAATGGCTGTGGGTATTTTATATGCACCGTTTAAACAATATTATAAGATGGCAGCAGATTATACGAGTATAAGCGATATTGCTATGAAGTCTACCGTATTTCCTGAATCGGATCAGGAAACAGGGTGTGTCCCCATGTTTGAACCTGGTGATGAAATGGTTTGGTCAGAACTAATAGGCTGTCTTAAAGGCATTCCGATTACCTTACATGGAAGCAACACATCGCTTCTCTCTGATAAGGATGATGGTGAAAGTAAAAGTCTGAAAGAAGGTGAACATTTGCAAGTGTTACCTAGGCAAGCTTATAATGTGACGACAAAAGAGAACGAAATACATATTTTGATGTTACATCATCCTATGAGTGAAATTATAGAAGGTGATAAGATAGAAAAAGACATAGATGGTCGCTTTCAATTGCAGTTTTATGGTCACATGCATAAACAGTCATCATCATGTAATAATGCAGTGAAGATTTATTCTGGTGCATTGCAGCCTCCTGATGTTGGTGAACAGGATGAAGATAATGAGTATTTTCCTGTTTATAATATTATTGAACTTGATGTCGATGATGAAGGAGGCAAACCGTGTTTGAAAGTTAACGTTTTCAGCCGTAAATGGGATGGCGTGAAGTTTGATGAATATGAAGAAGAGACAAAAACAGGAAAAGATGCATTGAGAGTATTACTCCCAGAAAATGATTCTTGGAAAAAGACTATGGAAAGAATTAGGAATGGTGAATCGACTCCTGATGACCATGACAAGGAAACTGAGACGGTGTATCCGCATATCGTTAAACGTGCATTTTTGCATAGCGATAAGCAGACGAAAATTATCAAAGAAATGTATGGGGATTCATTTGAATCCATTAGCCCCAACCGCAACAAGTATTTGACATTCTTGAAGCGAGTTGAAGATGATGGAAGAATAAAGGAATTAAATGATATTTTGAAAAGATATGGGAAGTAAACAACTTAAACAAGCAATTGATAAGCATTTGTTTATCTCGTTGGATGACGAGCTGATTACCCAGTTACATGAAGTGGCCAATTCAATGGTTGCTGACCTCGATGCTGTCTCTGTGTCGGATTATATCTGCTCTTTTATGCAAAACAATGTCAGTCAGTCGTTCACGGAGGCATTTGGGGTGAAGTATGAAGAAATGTATGGTGACGGAGTAAAACTGCCGGCCATTGTTTCAAGGATTCTTGAAATGTATGTGATTCTGTTAGCTCTACAGTCGGATGAAATAGAAGAGGATACAAAAGCGCAAATCTCATTGAAAGTCAGAAACTATGCGGTATTACGAAAAGGCGACTGGAATGTATTGCTGTGCCAAAAATGGATAATTGAGATGTATTCATACTATGAGACGTATGCAGCTGATATGGTTAAGAGTTCAATCAATTATTCCCAACTTTTAGATGCTGTTGTGCCAAGTGAGAACTGGAACGATACAGGATTGGACATTACGCAACAAGCTGTATATGACCAAATAAGAAGTCTTTGTATGGCGGGTTATTATGGACGTGTCAGTGGGTACATTAAAACATCTGCATTTAAAAATCTCACCAGTCCTTTTGCACAGGTATATGTGTTGGTTTGTAAGATGGTAAAGGAATGGAATTGGAAATATTTATCATTAAGTCCGTTGAAAAAACTTGTTGAAGCATTGGGTGAGAATTATAAAAGAAAGAAGATGCTAAGCAATATAGTAACAGAGGTGTTGGATGAAGTGCAAAAGGATCAGCTTTGTGTGCCAAATGAAGAATCATCCATGCTTTTGGCAAGGGTTTGCAATAATCGGCCAATAGCTATTGACAATAAAATGTTTACGGCTTTGGAGTTTGGCGTTTACATTTATTATGAGATGCTTTTAGAAACCTTTAATGATTGAGAATATGGGAGAACAAGTTGAAGATATAATCAATATAATAACTGGCACAGATTCGACATCTGGCACCGGAACCAATACGAATGCCAACGGCATTGGACAGTTACTTTTCTGTGACGCTAGGAGTCAAAGTGAATTGAATGACTTTATCGATAGTGAGCGACCTAAGCTGGTGGCTTTGGTGGGCTTTGCCAACTATGGGAAATCAACTTTTATTGGGGCATTGTACGAACTCTTGATACAAAAACTCAATTATAGTGGGTATTCTTTTGTAGATTCCGATACTTATGTCGGATTTGAACGCAGAGTGTTTCTTAGGCGGACTAATGATGAGGATACTTCGGATACGAAACGAAATGTATTGGGAGAAAACGATATTCTCAATTTAATGCTGCGCTCTGAGGAAGGAAAAATCCACCAAGTGGTTCTTTCCGACAAAGCGGGCGAAACATATTTGAAATATACATCCTCCAATGATGAGGTAAAAGATGACCGTGTGTTAGAAAACGCCGATTTGGTAGTGTTTTTCATTGATGCGGAAGTTGATACCCAGAAGTTGGCTGATCATATCTTGATATCCGAGAAATACGAAGGGCTTTTAACGAGGCTTAAAGCACAACATAAGATAACAGCATTGACTTCATATTTTATGGTGTTTACGAAGATTGACAAGGTTGATTCAGACGAACGTCATGAGAAATTAGCCGACAGAAAGAAAAAACTAAGTGCTATCTTTACTGATAACATAGGGAAAGAGCCAGATCAAATCTATGAAGTGAATTCAAAAGATTTAAATCATGATGCGCTGAATCAGGTGTTTGAAAAGATAATCAGCCCATTGACATCTGTAGAAGCGGCAAAGGAATTGGATTGGGTGAGAATGGAAATTGAAAAGCAAAAGTAAAAACATGGAAACAACGAATATACTCTTGGCAGGTCTTCCGGCTGCAGGCAAATCAACTTATATTGCTGCACTTTGGGCGGTTGAGAAAGACGGCAAGTCGGGTCATCTTCTTACGTGCGATGAAAGACCATCAGAATCTTTTTATGTTGACGGAATGAGCGATAACTGGACAGTTCTGAAAGAAGTAAGGCGCACCACATTCGCTCAACCTGTGGAAATAGTGCTTCCGATGAAAAGACAAAGCACAGGTAAAAAGATAAACCTTTCATTGCCAGACTTTAAGGGTGAGGTGTTCGAGCAGATATTGGATAATTCAGTGTCTTCAGATGTGGTAGCATGGTGTGAGAAATCTCATGGGATTTTATTTATGCTGAATTTGGGCAACTCATCACCAGAAGTTCTTCAAGAACAAATATCCGATACTACAAAGCCTAGGGTGGAATTAGAAAAGGTTGTGTTGTTGCCAAACGACATTGATCCGGCGATACAAAATGTTTTACTGCTGAAATATCTTTACAGCAAGATGGGTGACTGTCCCATAGCACTTTGTTTTTCATCTTGGGATAGTGCCGATTATTCTGATAAACAAGATGTAGAAGAATGGGTGAAGGCGAACCATCCTTGCATTTATAATTTTGTTAGTGCTCATTTTAAAAACTGTCGTTATTATGGAATCAGCGCCCAAGGAGCTGACTATTCAGAATTGGATGAAAAAAGCGGTGATGAGTTGGCAGAAAAAGCGACTCGCAAAGAAAGAGCATTTGTTTATAGAGACAAATTATCATACGATATTACTGAACCATTGGATTTCCTAATACCGGAATAAGATGAAAATAGAGCAGATGTTGCATGGTTACGACAACGGCCATCGTTTGTTGGCTTGTTCCATAATGCTAAATGACAAAGCGGATATGGATACCATTGCCACTTTAAGCGATTGGAGCGAATATATTTCCTCGAATGGAGATTCGTCCTATTTGACAGCATATCCGTTAAAGGAAAGCGGCTATTTTGTAATAGCCAAGACATGGTATGCAGAGGAGATGAAAAGACCGGGGTGTGTGTGGACCCATTCACTACTGATTCCTTTTGAGAAGTTGAACATTATGGATGATTTTAGAAAAATCAGCACATTGTTTATTAGACCTGCCAATAACGACAACTTTGACATATACTCACATACTATTATACACGATACCAAGTATAATTATTCAAGCAATTATAAAGATTTAACTTCAAGTAAAAGAATGATTGCGATGATATTGCTCTCATTCTTAAATAGTGGTAATGTGCCATTGACTTTCGGAGCATTAAAAGACAATGATTTGGCGGGAATACTATTATTGTCGGTTATGAGCATGGTACCGATGGCAATGTTGGAGAATGTCTCATGGTGTACGGGAACAGCCTATCCCCGCAAAATTAATGGTAAGCAATTGACTTGTCAGTTCTTGTCCCGTCAAAGCGAAGATCAAATATTTAACACCCTGGTTAAGGAAGAAAAATGGGTTGATTATGTGACTGATGCTTTGGTGAGTGAGGATGTCAATCGTGGTCAACTTATCAGGATGTTTGCAGATGATATTGGTGAAAGCTTGGACAAGTATTCTGCTGTAGTCAAGGTGCTTTACACATTAGAAGATTATTTCAAGACAGGAGTTGACAATACAGAACGCTATAGAACGGTATTTGAAATAATAGCATCCTACTTTCCTACAAATGACGAGGGACGTATTATTAAAAAGCTTTGTGCCAATAAAACTTTCTCTGATCGGTATTGCAGTGAGCCAATGTTTTTTTATTTTCTTGCCACTCTGCAATTAAACGGTGTGTTCAATTTCGAAGAAACTAATATTGATGAAAGATGGAATGGTTTTATTGGCAACAATAAAGAGGAATATGTAACCCTATTAAAACATATTTGTGAGTCAGGTAATGTTAATGAATGGGGTGCGGGTATATTAAAGGAGAGTGCAACAATCCTTACAATGACGGATGTAACAGAGATAATAAAGAGCGATTACCAATTGTTTGGTTCAATTACTCTGTTAACCCCCGAGATACTTGAAAAAGTCCAATGGCAGGCCTTGTCACAAAAAGAAATTGAGTCAATACTGCCAATGATTCTTGATAGTCGAATGAGAAACTGTTTCACACAATGGGCGAAGTTGTTTGCCACAATGCTTGAACAGGGTGTTGAAGTCAGCAATGAAACGGCTGTAGAGATTTTTGCCAAGACAAATGATGCAACAAGGATTCTGTTGGATTTTGTCAACAAAGATTCTGCACGATTTGTCAACATGGTGTTAGGAAAACAGATAGAAAGATACCCGAAAGAAATATTAGCATGGCTTGGTGAGGTTGAAACTGTGACTGTCAATGTGGCTTATGCCATAGTTAATTCAATAAACGAACAATCGAAGGATGTGATTAATGCAGGGGCGAAGTTGTGGAAACCGTTTCTTGGATTGCAAACCCAAAGCCTTCGTGTTGAAATATATGCTTTTTTGTTTTCCCTATCATTCAATTGGCTTGCTGATAGAGATGCGCTTGAGTTGATGAGAATGTCCTTTTATCCATTGCACACTTTAGAAGAAACTGGTAAATTAGGATATGGAAATTGGATGCGTATTGCAGGTTATATGGAACCTTTGTGGTTTTGGGAGGAATGGGACAAATGCAAAAAAATGCGCAAAACAGTTGTCAAACGGTTACAAAATGCAGGCTGCGATAGAAGCGTATTGAATTGTTATACTCCTAATAACGAGCTAAATGAGATGATGATGATGATGTGGTAAATACAATCGATGTCAGTTGTAACAATTAGCAACTCTTTGAACGAATTTATTATAGAGTTTCTGTTAGGTTGGTTATGGGACATGGGTAAAATACGATGAGATCGTAATAATATTTGCGTGAGTTGTCTTTTGTTGTTGCGTTTAATCTTGTTTTGATAAACTTGCGCAAAAAAATAACTCAAGTATGAGGGTTGATGGTATTAAGATTGACGGTATTGCCAATATAGATAGAGAGTGTTAGTTTAAAATTGGGAGAACAAAATGCTCTGATTGTACCCAATGGCTGCGGCAAGAGCAATGTCCTTCGTGCCATATAGTTTGGAATCTCAAACGCAGTGTCGAGGATTGGTTGCTTGGTGATTTTGGAAGGCATTGGTAAATTCTTGAATTTGACTAAAATTCTCAAGACACTAAATGGTAAAACAGGAAATGAGAAGATAAACAATCTCTAAGGAATGACAAATATAGTTTACCAAAAAGGATATCAAACATCTGATTTAATGACAACACTCAATATGAGTGTCATACGCAGCAAAAACAAAGATATGCTTACTTTATTGGAGCAGGTTTTGAATGTGAACATCTGAATTACTATCGCAATTGTTGTCTATATATGTCGCAAATTTCTGATTTTTCAAGCATTATAAATTCCTGTTATACAACCTTTTTATCCCCAACGTTTCCGGTATTTTTGATTTTTGTTTATGCATTATCATTCTTTTTTTCACTAATTCGCGCAGCATTTGTGGGTTAATGTGATTGTAGCCAGCATGTTCTGCATTCTCTTTCACTATTTTGAAAATGCTGACTCCCGAAATACGCTTACCCTTGGCTGTTAAGAAGAATTTTTCAGGGGCGGGATATTTCTTTATGCAAATGTCATAGTATTTCTTCATTGCCCAATATGCGTCTTTGTCGATGATTAATCTGCGCCCTCGATTTGCGCTGTGAATGATTGTAATAAAACGGTTGTCAAAATCAACGTCATTAACATTCAGATTAATCAGTTCAGATACAGTAAGACCGATGTGGCTTAAGGCTATAATTATCGCCTTATCTCGATAACCGATGAACGAAACAGCACTATTTTTATTAGTGGGTATTTTATTTACTATTTTTTCTATGTCTGTAGTTGTAATTGAGACTTTATTTGATTGCCTGTAAATCGGTTTACTGAAATCGGGAAATGATTCGTAGTTGGTGTGATGGTATCCACCATATTGATTCAGAAACTGACAAAATGATTTGATTGATTGTGCCTTACGGCGTATTGTTGAAGACTTTGGTTTTGTATTGTATTGTTTCTCTTTTAATTCTTTCGTTTTTTGCCTTTCTGATTTTATATGTATTATTCCTTTGTATGGCAGTTGTGGCGTTTTTAAAAATTCGATATATTCTTCCCATCTCTGAAGCGCATACGACAAGTCATACCTGATAAAAACATTTTTATCGCTCATGTCCTCAAAAATCATTGGTACAAAATTGATTATATCAACGAGTTTTGCGCGAACCGTTATTTCGGAATTGCCATTGTTTATGTTTGCGCGAATAAAACATCCTAATACTCGTCTCACCTCACCAATTGCTTTTTCAACAATTTCTTCTCTTTCTTCTTCGGAATAATAACAGATTTCGAACCAATGCCAACATTCCATTTTGGAACGCAGTGTGTCAAAATATTGATTACTCAATTTTATTTCATCGAAAACGAATTTGTCCGACCATGTTTCCATTGACATATCAGCTTTATTTTCAGCCTTTTTTCGAATGTTAGCATCATCCATAACCTATTGTATAATTTAGGATAAATTTAGTTAAGAATAAGCACACATTTATATGGTGTTAAAAACTTTTTTAAACGCCTATTAACCTAACAATAAACCAAATAACTAACCACACTCAAAAAATGTAAAACCAAACTTGTTTCTGCCAATATATTTGCTGTAGGAGAAATTTGGCCACATCTATAGTTAACTCATTAAATATCAATAAATTAAACCCTATTTTTGTTTGTTTTTTTTGTTTTTGGCTTATATTTTTGCCACATGAGAAACCAAACAAAAAAAATGAGCAACACCGATTTTGAAACGATACCAGAAGCAATTGAATTCGCGGAGCACGACAACACCGACTGGGTGAATCATCTGCCTGAAGACACTTTGCGCGAAAGAATAGTGAAGTGAGTGTTAGTCCAAAATATGAAATATAACATTTCCGCCATCAATCTTATGAAAGAAGAAGTTGGAATGGCTGATGCTGATTTTGAAAAATTTGCCACAACAATTAACGAACTCAAATGCTACGAAATCACTATCCGTTATGAGGATGATGGCAGACCGATTAATTTAAGAGTTTTTGATGATGCATCTCTTTCAAAATTTGGGATAGCCACATTTCGGATAACATCTATTTACAACGAACTGAAAACTAAATTACGATTTTCGATTGATGGCAAATATATTTTGCTCGACTCATCCTGCGACAGGAACGTTGATTGGACATATTTCTATCCCAATGTGCTAAAAACGTTTTATCGTACAATCAAGCCGACCAAACTGTCGCAATCTGTAATTAAAAGATTTCGCAAAAAATGGAAAAGTATAGTTGAGGTTTTGAGTGTTGATGCCTTGTCTCTGTGGGGCCTTAAAAAGGTTAGTTTGTACTACTACAATAATACATACGAGACTTTCGGTCTTGTGTTGACGTTTAGTGTTGATGGGCAAGACATTGATGTAAATGTCGTATTATTGAAAAAGATTGATGAAAAAGATATTAAGCATTTATTTGAATCGGAGAAAAACGGAAACAACACCCCAGATTCGGCTAATATTGGTTTAAAATCGGAATATGTGCTCACCATAGGTCATGATTGGGATTATTGTGCAAATATCTGCAAACCAAAATACGAAACGGAATTGTTGTTGGCCGTAAAAGAGCTTGTAAACAAATACATAAAAAGAAATTATGGTTACATACCAAGAACTTTTGAGTTGGCAGAAGATATATCGAAACGAATTGGAAAAATGACACCTGAATTATGCGATGAGATATTCGATGCTGATTATGATATACGTAGGATTTTCCATGTTGGTTTGAGTTACGAAACTGATATATATGAAGCAGAATTGAACAATACATACCAAAACATTGATAAATGTATTTATGGTGAGGGAAATGATTGGAATAAGAGATGGAACATTGAACGCACCTTCCTCATAGCAAAGGCTGAATTTGAAGGACCTGGTTACGCGGTTAAAACTCCGGCATACGTCATGCAAGTTTCTGGCATCGTATTCGATGGAATTATATGCATTACAATTGATGACTATTATTCGTTCAACATATTCAAGTACACGCGAAGTTTGGTTTTTCAAGGCAAATACAAATGCAACACTACTGAATGTAACCTGGCTTCAATGCTCGACATCATAATAAATGGTGGATATACAGGTGGTGATTACAAAGAAAAACGAAACAGCCGATTATTGGAGTATATCAACAATATTGAGTATAACTTCTAAATTTTCCATCATTCCAATTGTTAGAATATTATGACCGACTATTACCATAACAATCCCGAAAACCGCCACCTAGAAACGGCAGACTTTTCGAACGCCGAACACTTACTTGTTTGTGGCGACATTCACGGAGAGTTCCGCACGTTGGTGTTCACTATATGCAGCCAATACAACCTTAACAACGCCGTAGTGATTGTTGCTGGCGATTGCGGATTAGGTTTTCATTCTCCAAAATACTATGAAAACGAACTGAAACATTGCGGCCAGCAACTTCGCAAGCATAACGTAACGGTGGTGATGCTGCGCGGCAACCACGATGACCCTGCATGGTTTATAGAGCAACGGCAAGCGGCTGACGGATTCCTGATAATACCCGATTACACCGTTGTCCGCTGTTGTGGGCATAATGTGCTGTGCGTTGGTGGTGCAATCAGCATTGACCGCCGCGTTCGCAAGAACTGGCAGGCAGCCGATGGCCATACCTACTACTGGCCCGACGAGCCGCCATTCTATTCGCCTGCATTGCTCGACGAACTGCAACAACAGCAAATCCCGATTGACACTGTGGTCACCCACACTGCGCCTTCGTTCTGTGTGCCAACCGACAAGAACGGCATAGAGTCATGGTTGGCTCGCGACAATGCGCTTTTCCTTGACTGCGAGATGGAACGTGCCACTATCGACAAGATTTACGAGCGTTTGCTTGCCGACAAACACCCGCTGCGTCAGTGGTTCTATGGGCACTTTCACCTGCACAACGAAGCCACTATTGCTGGCATTGATTTCACCGCGCTCGACATCATGCAAATCAGAAACGTAAAGACGATATGAAGAACTACGACATGATAATAAGTGGCCAGCCCGTTTGGTTCACCAGCGACACGCACTTCTGTCACGAAGCCATAATCCGTATGAATGGCCGCCCGTTCGACAGTGTTGAAGCAATGAACCAGGCGCTAATTGACAATTGGAACGCCCGCGTTGGCAAAGACGATGTTGTGTTCCATTTGGGCGATTTTTGCTTTGGCAACGCGAAAGTATGGGACAGCATTCTTGCACAACTCAATGGCCGCATTCACCTTGTGTTGGGCAACCACGACCGCAAGTATTTCGACCGTCGCCACCAATACACCAATCTTGTCAGCGTTGCCGAACAGATGTCGATTATTGTAGATAATCGGAAAATCATTTTGAACCATTACCCGTTCCTGTGCTATGCAGGGACATACAGCCCGTTCAAGACATACCAATTCTTCGGGCACGTCCATACTTCTGATTTCTCGTATGGCAAGGACATTCCGCGATTGGCGTACCTGTTCCCTACTCAATACGATGTCGGGGTAGATAACAATGGCTATATACCAATTTCATTCAATGAGGTAGATAGAATTATAAAACAACGCAAAACAGAAACCAAATGAAGATTCTTGTAATTCCTGACATTCACGGAAAATTTGAGGATGCCTTTAGCGTAATCAACGAGCACAAAGACCACGTTGACAAGGTGGTTGTTTTGGGTGATTATGTTGACGGGTACGAGCAAGGAATGGATAACGACAGTCTGGTTAATGATTTCTGGATGCTGTGCGAGATGGCCCGCAAAGAGCCCGATAAATTCTGTCTTTGCCTTGGCAATCATGACATGAGTTACATTTCAAGCGGCAGAGATGCTATATATTGCTCGCGGCACCACGGCGACATGGCGAATTATTACAGGGAAATGTTCAGGGATAATCTCGATATTTTGAACGTTGTCTATCTGATTGATGGTTGTTTGTTCTCACATGCGGGGGTGACAATGGATTTCTACAAAAGAGTGGTTGGGCAGTTTTCTAAATTAAATAGCAAGAAAAGTTTTTCGCCTAATAACGAACGGAAATGGGAATCTTTAAACGTCAACTCATTCAATCCTGAATCTTTGAATTTCGTAATGCATTATGATTTTGATTCCAGAAAGAATGGCATTTCCTATTTCGACCTTATAGGGGACGACGTATATGGTAGCAGCAACGATGCGTCTTGTGTATGGGTAAGGCCGTGGGCATTGTTTGAAGCCAAAAACTGGCCACCGCGAATAAAATGTCAGGTTGTCGGACATACGCGAATTGGTTTGGGCGCTTTTAAATCAGGCAGCAGCCGCCTTATCGTTGTCGATAGCAATGATGATAAGGAAAGAAAAGGTGCTTTACTTGACACAACCCTAATCGACGAAATCCCATGGAAAGAAGTGACCCACCGTGGTCGGAAAAAGCCCCAAAATATAGACGAATGGTTGGAGCCCTTTTTAAAATAATAGAGAATTGCTAATACATTGTATAACCCTTAAAACCAAACAACTATGAACATAAACGAATTTGTACCCGATTGTCCAACAGATTCGCAACTGTACGCATGCGAGAATGGGCGGGATGTGACAAAGCGCAAAATATCGGAAGCGGAAGTGACCGATATCGTAAAGAGCCATTGCGAAGTTTTGAATAAAGGTGTTGCACGATTGGACGATTTCAACAGTTATTTTCTAAACATGTATTCGGCTTATTGCGTGCAATCTGCTACCGCAACGCCAATTGAAGACTGCCTGATGCAGTTGGAAAAAATGCAGTGTTTCGAAAGAAGTCTTTTTATCGTAAAAATCTGGACCAACAGCCAAACTGTCATTCCCGACACCGAACTAGCCAAACTTGTGCACCAATTCCAAAGACTGGATTTGTATTCCGTTCTGGACCCAACCGATTTTACGGCGATTGGTTACGATGACATGCTTGCTGACGGAATGGTGAAAATGTTCATTGTGCGTTTCTGGATTGATAGCGGCTGGGGGGAGTTTGATGATATATATTTAGATTCAATAAGCGGCAACGTTGAGAATTATATTGCAAAGAAGCAGTTGCTAATCAAATATTTAAGCACACAACGCGACACGGGCAAATTGAGTGACAGTGAGTATCAGTCGTACTGCAATATGTTCTTCAAAAACAAAGTCATTGAGTTCTGCCCTAACTTTGAGAATTATCACGACATAGAGTTGCTCGATTATCTGGTTGATATCGAGGGCTATTCGGCAAAATACTCATTGCTGTGCCTGTGCGAGGTAATAGAATTTCTTGGGTTTGACGATAACAATGTGGCAAAAGACGCATACCTGAAATTCAAATGGTGCCTTAAGCGTGGAAGTAGCCTGACGGGAATCATTAAAGGCTGCAGTTGTCTTGATTTCATACGCAAGGCCTACGCGAAAGAAGAAAAACGGAATTGGAAGGGCAAAAAAACACGACTCGACATTCTGAAAAAGATGGAACGGTTACTACTGAAACACGGTGCGAAAACCGCCGATGAAATCCGCAAGATGAATATCAACTATTATTACGCTCAACCACTCACTAATGGGCGATTTTTTAAAAAGAATTATATTTAAACGCATTAACCGAGTATCAATTTAATACTAGCAACTATGGCGAAAAAGCACACACGAGAAATAATAGACTTTGAATATGAAGAGCGAATGTCAAAACAAAGGGCAAAACGCGGTTTCAGCGACAGCGATGTATTATCGATAGATTATTGGTTTTGTAACACAATCAGTCCGATGCTGAAGCAGTTGGCAAAAAAGACTCCAGGATTCTTCTTGTTGGACGAGAAAGGGAATATTATCAGTTTTGACAAATCTCTTAGTACCGAAGAAAATGAAATGTATTTAAAACGCTGGTTAGATATGATTCAGCATTTGGCCTTTCTCGCCGACGAGATGAACGAAAACAAATGTTCTATGAAAAATCCATACGACAAAGAGTGGAACCGAATAGAGAGAATCTTTGAAAAAAAATATGGTTTTTTAGGTGAGAAGTTGCAAACGGAAGAAGATAAAAAAAGCGATGGCATTCGTATGTACACACCCATAAATGACCCTGTTAACGGGAAGGAATACTGCAAAGTATGGAATTCGTATCGCAAGTGCGAAAAGGAAATAGAGCGTTACCGCGAAAAATGCAAAAGTGAGTTTTTCAAGTTGTTCAGCAAGTATTTCCGATATTTTTAAGATTAAATGTCAAGTTGCACATTTGACTTTAAGAACAATATACATGATGTAGTAATAACTTAAATTACAGAGCATAATCCGTCATAAATCCAATACAAAACAATGCGCATTCAATTTGTCAGCGATTTACATTTGGAATTCTCGCAGAACGAGCAGTTTCTTGTCGAAAATCCACTCAACGTAACGGGCGAAATACTGCTAATTGCAGGTGACACGGCATATCTCGACTATCCCGAAACGGGAAGTAACGATTATTCGAAATATGAGTTTTGGGATTGGGCGTCAGAGCATTACAAGCAGGTCGTTGTATGTCTGGGCAATCACGATTTCTACGGCAGTTACAACCTTTCGGAGATGCCCGACGGATACTGCAAAGAAATCCGTACCAATATTCACGCCTACTACAACGCCGTGGTGCATATCGCCGATGCCGATATCGTGGTTTCTACCTTATGGTCGAAAATCGAGCCATACGATGCGTATCTCACTGAACGCAGAGTGAATGATTTCTATCGAATCAAGTACAATGACCACCGCCTTACGGCAGACGATTTCAACCGCGAGCACGAACGGTGCCTGGCGTTTGTGAAACTGGCCGTGAGAGATAGTCAGGCAAAAACAAAGATTGTTCTCACACACCACGTTCCGACGGAATTGTGCACCGCAAAGGAGTTCCAAAGCAGCACGATAAATGGTGCATTTACCGTCGAGTTGGGCGATTACATCGCTGATTCAGATATCGATTACTGGATTTACGGCCACTCACACCGCAACATTGACGCACAAATCGGTGCCACAAAGATTTTTTCCAACCAGTTGGGCTACGTCTCGCACGGTGAAAACCTGACAAACGGTTTCAATCCGTCACGGTTTATTGAAGTGAATAATCAGTAATTTCGCAATCAGCAATGTCAATTATGGTGACAGCACTTATAACGAAATAATTGAGAGCGCAAACGAACTATACAGATATGGCATACAAATATTTGGAATTGATTGGCTGGGAACCAAGCTTCTTGAACGAATCGCACAAGAAGCAAAGCGAAGCCTGTATGGAATCAATAATGCAAATGCAGAAGCACCATTTGTCGCCCGATGCTATGAGACAGCAAGAAAAACGCAATGAGGAACTCCTTCGGACACACCCTCGATACAAATCAATGAGATAATTGATGATTTTGCCAGAACAAATGTGATTGGGGAAATAATGTCTGGCACAAAGCTTCAAATGCGATAACTGACATATGTGGGAATTCACATGTCATAGGCAGCTATCTAAAATTGAAATGTGCTAAATAGAATTGTTTCTTCAAAAGGTATTTCAAATAGGATGATAATTATCCCGCCACCAAAAAAATTGCTTCGTTTTAATTGTACTTTAAAACGAAGCAATTTTTATAAAATGAAGTTACCAACTATAATAGAACTGGGGCTAAAATATAGGAAGAAATGGGTTTCAGAAAAAACATTCTCTAAATGAGATTTCCCGAAAAACAGCAACCGACGGAACGGAAAGTTGCCTTACTCATGAGACTATCATAGGCTTATGCGGTTGATTCGTCAGCAAGTTTTTCTAATAGAAAAACCCACCTTGCTAAAGAAAGAATACACTATTAAATGCGTATGAATACTCACGATTTTTTTAAGGCTGCTTCAAGTTTTTTTTGGTAATCCGTATCTCTATGTTTCCGAATTCCTTCCTGTATTTTTTTAAGTTCTTCGCTATCATAAATTTTCCGAATTCCTCCCTGTATTTTTTTAAGTTCTTCGCTATCATAAAATTTGCAGTAAATGAGTTCTGTCCACTCTTCTCTATCTTTCGCAATAGAATTACCTATAACATAAATAAAAGCAAGAATTATCTTCTTTGATGCATTAATGTATTTCTTATAGTCTTCTGTAATATGGAGGTGGAGGTTGAGCAAATTGTATAGTTCGTCACAATCCTTACATTTCAGTATATTGCTTGGTTCTAAACTAATCTCTTTCTTCTTCAGATAATTAGCTTCATAATTACATATTAAAGGGTAAAGCCGCTTTACAAAGTCCATTGGAATATATGTGCGGTTTTTATTGGTATTATGTGCGGAAACATCAGCGGGGGTGTTTGTGACACTGTTCTCTGATGCGTTATTATTGCTATTATTCGCCACATGGTTGTCTATCTGTTGGTTGTACTTATGTTCTGTGTGAATAATATTTGTTTCTGAAAAATCTTCTTTCAGACAGTACGGCATAAGAAGCTGTTCGATTTTTTCGCATAGCGAAAAAATGTTTGAAATGGCTGTGTCACATTTTTTCAAATAGTCTTCTGCTTTTCTTTTTTGCTCTCGTGCTTCCTCGTAATCATGACGATATTTCATGAAAACTTCCCACATCGGGTCATCGTGTGTTCTTTGAACACTATCAAATGTGCGATTGAATTCTGAATATCTTTTTAATTCATGATTATAAGCATCGTTCGCAGAATCTATATTTCGTTCAAGTTCATCTTTGAACTTATTAATCCTCTGTTTGTATACATCGCTACATGGCCTATGTGAAATTACACTTACAATCCGATAGAATATAACCAACTGCTCCATATCACACTTTAGGTCTTCCTCGATAAAACTGGAAAAATTCCAAATACTATACTCTTTATTAAAATCAATCAAAAAAGAATACCAGTCGAGTGTCATTTCTTTAATCGTTAGGTCAATCAAGATTTCATTAACTCGATTAAAGTCCGTAATTAATTCTTCCGTTCTCATGAAAAAAGTCCAAAAAATGTTTCAGTATTGTTTCAGTTGATAAAAAACAACAGCTTGTAAGTAATTGTCTTACAAGCTGTTAAACATTAGGTCTGTTGGCGTACAGGGACTCGAACCTTGACTGACAGAACCAAAATCTGGTGTGCTACCATTACACCATACGCCAGTGCTTTGAAGCGGGTGCAAAAGTAATGCAAGTTTTTGTAAGTGCAAAAATTTTGTTCTGAAGCGGCAAAAAAAGTCAATGCGCGGCTAGAAGTGTTGATAATCAGCGTGTTTGCGAAATTTCTTTGGGGAATAATGGCAACACCGATTTGAATATTTCGGCAGCTCGCTCAATGTCATCTTTTGTGTGTTTGGTTGAAAGGCTGATAATCAAGCGCGCATCGTCTTTGGAAACGAACGGCGCGGCGGCAACCGATACCAGCACGCCTTTCCGCGCAAGCGTTGACGCAATTAGGCAAGCATTTTGGCTGTCGCCAACCATCACAGCCAAGCGCGATGTCTGCGTGGGCGGAATCTCGAGCCCCAAGCAATAAAGTTTTTTGATGAAATAGTTGGTAATCTGTAAGATATATTGCCGCTCGGTGTCCATCTGCACAATGCTGTCGATGGCGGTGCAGGCGGTGGAAATATGTTGTGGCGTCAGCGGTGCCGCCGCTTGGATGCCCGACGGTTGTTGGCGCAGAAAGTCGATAATCTCGCGCCGTCCAGCAATGTATGCGCCTGCGTTTGAGCCAAGATGTTGCAGTGTGCCCGTCTGAATTTCGGGGGTGTCGATGTCATCGAAAAGGCTGCAAACGCCGCGGCCGCCTTGTCCGATGAGTCCTGCCGACAACGTTTGGTCGATGGCCACAACGGCCTTGTAGCGCTCGGCCAATGCAAGAATGCGGTTCAGTGGTGCAATGTTGCCCGATGCCAAATCGACGGCATCAATAATCAATAGCCTATTTTGCTGTGCCTGTGATAGTTTTAGCTGTTTTTCGATGTCGTCGATGTCGAAGCCGTGGTACTTGTATTTTGTTGCGCGGCAGAATGTCGGCCCGCCGCTTAAGGCAAACTGGCTTAACGTGTTGTAAATCACAGCATCTGCTCGGCCAAGCAATCGGTTTGTCAGAGCAGTGTTGGCATCGGAAGGCGAGTTGTAGAGAATGCAATCGTCGGTCTTGAGCAGGCGGGCGATTCTTGCTTCAAGTGCCGCCGTGGTCTCGGGCTGGCATCCTTCGGCTTGACCGACAGAACAATAACCATTCAGTGCAAATGGGGCAGGGGTGCTGAAATTCAGCAATTTCTGTCCGCCCGTCTCAATAACGGCGTCGGCCGACACGATGGTGCCAAGGCTGTTGTAAAGCCCGGCATCGTTGATGGCGGCAAGACGGCTGCACAGTTGTTCGCGAAAGTCGGTGTACATTGCATTTGCTGTTTCTGCGGGCAAAACTACATTAAATAATTGAAGGATTGAAGGTGTCAGAGTTGTGTTGAACGATAATTATCTCAACCTTCCCTGCCAAGTGTCGCGCCGTTCCAATTCTTTGTCAATCAGCGCCACTACTTCAAAATTTTTCATTCGGTTCCAGCGGGGGGCAATCACTTTTTCGGCGGGCGAGACGCTCACAAAGCGCTCAACCACAATGTCGGGTGACAGATGCTCAAGAAAAGTCACCACCGTGGCAATGTAATCGTTGAGCGAGAAGGTGCGGACAAAATTGGAATTCTTTTGGCAGATGGCGGCTAGCGGTGTGCCGCTGATTATCTGTAACTGATGCAGTTTCAGCGTTTTCAGTGGCAAAGCCGATACGCGGCGGGCGTGTTCAAGAAAATCGGCTTCCGTTTCGCCCGGAAGGCCCAAAATCAGGTGGGCGCCAGTTTGCAGGCCGCGGCTTGCGCACATTTCGGCGGCTTTCACCGAGTCGGCCCATGTGTGGTGGCGGTTGATGAGTTCCAGAGTGCGGTCGGCAGTGCTTTCCATTCCAAGTTCAACGGCCACAGGCACAATCTGGTTGATGCGTGCCAGCATATCAAGCAGTTCGGTGTTGATGCAGTCGGGGCGGGTGCCGATAATGAGCCCGGCAATGCCGTTGCCCACGGCTTCACGGTAGAGTGCTTCAAGCGTTTCAATGGGTGCGTAGGTATTGGTATAACTTTGGAAATAAGCAATATACCGCATATCGGGATATTTGCGCGAGAAAAACTCTCGGCCTTTGCGCAGTTGCTCGGCAATGCTGTCAGCGGCGTTGCAGTAGGCTGGCGTGAACGCTGTGTTGTCGCAGTAGATGCAGCCGCCCGTGCCTTTGGTGCCGTCGCGGTTTGGGCAGGTTAGCCCAACGTTGACAGAAATTTTCTGCACGCGCCCGCCAAACTTGTTCTTTATGAACGACGAATAGTCGTTGAACCGGCGGCTTGTGCCCCAAGCAAATATTTGCTGGTCAGACATTTACTGCTGAATAAATGTGTAGGTGATG